>JADMIO010970496.1_pt1 | contig 91198 bp, 72 predicted proteins | sample 8958161 | NCBI WGS metagenome assembly JADMIO01 (sample SAMN16585339, study PRJNA669376) | soil metagenome | isolation source: Crop rotation soil | place: USA: Cullars Rotation, Alabama | collected 2011
GCGACTTCAAGTCACGTGAATTCCAAGCTTCGGATCCCACTGTGCTGGAAAGATATTGGCATACAGGTGGAGCTTTTGGCCATGTTACCAATGTTTGTTTTGTACCTGAAGAAAAATTGGGCATTACTATTTTAACGAATAATGATAATCAGAATTTTTTTGAGGCATTGCGTTATCAAATTTTAGATGCATATCTAAATGTACCTTATACTGATAGAAGTAATTTTCAATATGGATTTTTTGTGCAAAGTAAAAAGGCAACAGAAAATGAATTAGCTGCGTTGAAAAATAGAACGGATAAAAAGAATAAACCAGAAATAGCATTAACTGAATTTACTGGCGATTATTTTAATACGGTTTATGGTAAAATAAGTATTAGTAAAAGTGGTGAATTACTTGTTTGCCGTTTTCAACATCATCCTGATCTAATTGGCTACATGGAATATATGGACAACAATGAATTTCGTATGACGTATTCCAATATTGGTTATGGCATTTATCCAGCTAAATTTTCAGTTAAAGATGGTAAACCTTTTGCTATTGAAATTAAAGTAAATGATTTTGTAGAAAGCGATGCCTATTTATTTGTAAAAGATCCAACTGGCATTGTTATTAAATAACTTCTCTGTATTTTTTATCATTATTATTTTTTTCAATTATTTTCTTCCAAAACAAAAAAGCCATCACAAAATTGTGATGGCTTTTTGATTATCTGGTTGTTTTCTCAAGTGTGACTTATCTATGTCCTACAATTATCTGCCTGCTTCCAAGAAGTCTTCCGCCGGCTCCTCTCAGCTCTACCAGGTAGATGCCCGGTGAAGCATTGCCCAGCGATACATCGATTCTGGTATAGGCAAGCGTTGTCGCTGATGTCTTCTGGTATACCAGTGAACCTGCAGCATTAAACACTTTCACTGTCAGTGCTTCACTCGCCGTATTGTAATAACGCACCCAGAACTGACCGAAGTTCGGGTTCGGTGCGATGTACAACTTATCGGTCGCTTCTGCACTCACCACTAAATCTGCTGATGTGTTCACACAACCATTCGGGTCAGTGTACACTGCACGGTAAGTGCCTGCATCTTCCACCGTCAGGTTCGATAAGGTATTGCCTGTTACTGTTGGTACTCTCGGTGCTCCATTCTTAAACCATGCAAACGTTCCGCCTGCAGGCACCACTGTGGCCACAATACTTGTTGACTGTGTTGGCAATAATACCGGAGGATTGGATGCACTCAGTGTTATGGTTGGCAACGGATTTACATACAGTGAGGCAAAGCCTGATGTTACTGTTGTACATAAGCCTATCACATTCACCCTGTAAGAATTGGTATTCATGGCAAGGGTTACACCATTTAAATTAAGCGTTGCGCCTGTTGCTCCTGCAACATTGGTCCACACACCGCCAATGAACTGCTGCCACTGGTAGCTTACTGCATTGGTGGCTGTTACCGTAAATGTTGTATTGCTTCCGATACATACAGTTCTGTTTACAGGCTGTGCACTGATAACAGGTAACTGTCCGTCAAGCACTGTTACTGTAAATGAACAGGTGGATACATTGCCTGCAGCATCAGTTGCTGTATGCGTTACCGTCGTTGTTCCAACAGGGAAGGCACTGCCGCTTGCAGGGCCTGCTGTTCTTGTCACCACCACACCAGGACAATTATCTGTGCCGGTTACTGCATAGGTGGCCGGTGCCGTACATACGCCCACTGCTGTGGTTACTGTAATATTTGCAGGGCATACTATCGCCGGTGCCTGTGTATCATTTACTCTTACGGTAAACGAACAGGTGGCCGTATTGCCGGATGCATCTGTTGCTGTACTGGTTACCGTTGTTGTTCCCACAGGGAAGAAGCTTCCTGATGCAGGTGATGATACAATCGGTACTGCCACTGAGCCTGCTGCATTCAGTATGATGTGCATGCCCGGGAAGCCAAGTGATGCAAGCGTTACCGGTGTTGGTGCACCGCAGCCTGCTGCTGAGATATAGCTTGGTGCTGTCTGGCCTGCTGCATTGCTTCCGATAAAGAAGGCATTCGGGTTATTCGGTGCATTTATCTCCAGCACCACTATCGCATTGGCAGGAACCGTTGCAGGTGTGGTGAAGGTTACTGTTTTCAGTGAATTATTATCTGCCGGTGCCACCGTTACTGCCTGTGTCGCCACTTGCGTAAGCACACCACCAGGGAAGGCACCCGCACTTGTATGAACTCTTACATTCAATGTCTGTGTCGCTGTTGCCGCTTCTATTCCAAAAGTCACTGTATTGATTGTTACAGGGCCTGTTGCTGCAAGCTGGTAAGCTCTCCAGTAACTGTTTGGTCCTGTAGGGCAGCCTACTGAGTTTAGTGCCACTATCGCTGTCGATGCTGACTGTGTCATATTTATTGTAGCACAATTATCAACCGCTGTTGGTGCAAACGTTACTGTCGCACCGCACTGGTTAGCTGCATTGCTCACTGTAATGTTCGCAGGACAGGTGATTACAGGTGGCTGCGCATCATTAACTGTAACGGTGAATGAACAGGTAAATCCTGTAGATGTACTTACATTAACTGTTGTAGTTCCAACTGGGAAGAACGATCCTGATGCCGGTGTTGCAGTAACAGTACCACAACCACCGGTTGTAGTTGGAGTAAAAGTAACTATTGCACCGCATTGTCCTGTAGTGGAATTTACGGTAATGTTAGCAGGGCAAGTAAGAACACAATTAATAAATGTAACCGTGTTATCGGTACTCGTTGAAGCTAAATTATCTGCACCATCAATATCCTGTGCTACAGCAGCAGGTATTGTTGCAATAACTGTTCCGCCTGCAGTCATACCTGATACAGCTACATTATAAGTGGTTCCTGAACCTGATACTGTTGCTATTGTTGCACCTGCCGTTCCACTCAATACCACATCACCTGTTGCAAATCCTGTAACAGGCTCATTAAATATCACCGTGAAATTAATTGGTGATGCAGTTGCAGGATCTGCTTGTGAAGGAGCCTGATTAATTGTAACAGTTGGAGGTCCTGCATTAAATACAACTGTGTTATCTGTACTTGTTGAAGCAAGGTTTCCTACACCACCCACATTTACTGCAACACCCGCAGGTATTGTGGCAATAACTGTTCCTGTAGCGGTCATACCTGATACAGCAACAGTGTAAGTAGTTCCGCTTCCGGCTACCGTTGCTATTGTTGCACCAGCTGTTCCACTCAATACCACATCACCAGTTGCAAAACCTGTAACAGGTTCATTAAATACAACCGTAAAGTTAATTGGAGAGGTAGCAGTAGGATCAGGTTGACCTACTGCCTGGTTAATGGTAACAGTTGATGGAGTACCATTAAACGTTACTGAATTATCAGTGCTTGTCGATGGAAGATTGCCTAAACTTGCACCATCAATTGCAACACCAGCAGGAATGGTTGCTATCACAGTTCCATTGGCTGTCATGCCGGATACGGCAACATCATAAGTAGTTCCGCTTCCGGTTACTGTTGCAGTAGTTGCACCCGCTGTACCACTTAAGATGACATCACCAGTTGCAAAACCTGTAACCGGCGCACTAAATACAACGGTGAAATTGATTGGGGATGTTGCTGTAGGATCAACTTGTGCTGCTGCTTGATTAATTGTAACAGAAGGTCCTGTAGGTAAATTAAAAGTAACAGTATTATCGGAACTGGTTGAAGCCTGATTTCCGTTTGAGCTACCATCAATTGCAACACTTGCAGGAACTGTTGCAATAACGGTTCCGCTTGCTGTCATACCTGATACGGCAACATTATAGGTAGTACCGCTTCCGGTAACTGTTGCTGTAGTTGCCCCGGCAGTACCACTTAAGGTAACATCGCCAGTGGCAAAGCCTGTAACTGCTGCACTAAATACAACGGTGAAATTTATTGGAGAAACTGATGTAGGATCTACCTGAGCTGCTGCTTGATTGATAGTAACAGTCGGGCCTAAAGGAGTAACGCAACAAGTAGCGCCATCTGTGATACTAACATTATCAATCTTCACTCCAGGTGCGCCTGCTGCCACTGTACCTTCATCAGAACTTACTCTCCATCTGAATTGAACATTCTGACCTGCAGCTGATGCCGGCAGATTAACAACAGTATTTAGATAAGTTGGTACTGCAGTTGTTCCACCTGATAAACCTGTCCATGCACTGCGACCAGGGAATGCAGTAGTTGCATCAAACGTACTATTATAACCACCGCTTACAAAGCTACCACCAGCAGCAATGATATCCTGGAATGCTCCAGCACCTATTTTTATTTCTAATAATTCTCCGTCGAATGTTGCTTCAGTATTGAAAAGATTTCTAAAGCTCAACTTCGCATTTGCTGTTGTAATTGCTATGGTCGGTGAATTAAGATTGGTAACACCAGTCGTAAGTTTTTCTTCACCGAATGCGGCATTTGGTGCGCTAAATGCATTCGTAGCTGATGTTGTAAATGCTGTACCAGATCCTGTAAAGTCTGTAGTCCATGATGCAGGTAATGCTGGTGCTGCAACCGCATCAAAATTTTGTGTAAAAGTTACAGTAGGTATCCCTAAATTAAATGTATAAGTGAAAGTACCAAGGTTGGTAGCTCCATCCTGAAATTGAATAGAAGCAGTTAATGTTCCGCCACAGGTACCGTTATTAGTAAATGTAAAATTCCTGCATACTGCTGGCCCGCCTACTGGCATTGCACCATAGTTCTGAGGTGCAGAAGGAGCAGTTACTCCACCGGTAGCAAGTAATGTACCTACCACGTTAGCCGCAGCTGAACCAACTGTATTGCTAATACAAAAACTTACGGTTACTGTTTCCCCCGGATCTATCACACCATTAGCAGGCGAACAACCTTCTGTTACAATGGTAGCAGTTGGATTATTGAGTCCTGCTGCAGCTGTTACAGATTGCAAAGCTTCCAATGCCATTACAATACCAAATCCTGCATCACGATCAGTGCCTGCAGTTTCAATATCGATAGCTGTTGTTGTCAATGCAGTTCTTATCTGAGCTGGAGTTAATGTAGGATTTCTTTGTTTTAGTAAAGCGGTAATTGCAGCGGCATGTGGTGCGGCTGCAGAGGTACCAAAAAAAGGGTTTAGTCCTGAGCTAGCCGGCAATGTTGTCGCAACACCATCCGCAGCAGTTATATCAGGTTTTTGAAAAAGTGTTCCTCCATTGGTGCCAAACAAAAGATTTCCTGGTGTAATTAAAGTTCCATTTGGATTATAGAACTTACGACGTGGGCCATCAGAACTAAAATTTTCTACAACATTTCCTGTATTGAATGGACCACCACCAGATGCCTGTACTGCTGCCACTGAAAAAGCTGCAGCAGCAGATCCATGTCCGTGTGTCTGACCTTGGGTATTAATATTTAGTCTTCCACGTAAGCTATTAAGATGTATTGCCCGAACGGCAGCACCTGTTTTTTTCAATATAACAATTCGATTACCTGCAGCCGGACTTGGATTGATTAATTCAATGGGATCCTGTGTGCCACTTTGAACAGTAGTGCCAGAAGATACTACTGCTGTAAGTCCAGCATTCAAAACAAATAAATCATAATCATTGGATGAACCACCCAATGGATCTGACCAGAAAAGTGCTACCGCGTTACCGTCTAAGGTCAAAAGATTGTTGGTTACGCCTCCACCAAAATTGTGAATATTTCCTGTTAGAGGTAATGGTGCTGCAGAAGCTCCTCCATCTACAAAATCTCCTTCCCAAACACCGGATGTACCATCGTTTTTATTACCTGCATTTCCTGCAGAAGAAAAATAAATTGCACCAGCGGCAGTAACGGTATTTACTGCTTGAGCAATAATACCATCTTGAAAAGGCGCTTCATCAAAATAGGATACGTCATCACAAATGATATCGCAACCCGCTGCACGTAAGTTTAATATTTGTTGTGCGAAATCCGCTTGACCATTGAAAGCACTTGCAAAATATAATTGAGCTCCCGGAGCAAGATCATGTACAATTTGTAACATAGCTCTTCCCTCATCACTGCGATTTGGAGCATCTGTTAAAACAGTTACCGGCGTGGTAAAACCATTGGGGTTACCTGTGCCCGGTAAGTCACCACTTAAAACATCATCAATGGCGTTAGTACCATTACTTCTTGTATCATAGCTATCTGATAAGATACCAATTTTTATACCAGCACCGTTTACTGAAAATGTTGTTCTTGCTGTTGCTGCGTTGTGTTTAATGTCGCCTTGCGAATTGGCAGCACCAATAAAGTCGGGATTGTATCCCATTTTTTTTAAGGACTTTATAATTTGTTCCTTAACTTTTTTAGCTCGTTGTTCAAAGCCCGGAAGATATTTTCCCGTGTTTTCATTTTCAATTCTTTTGAATGGAATTGCCCCGTAATTATTTTTTTCAGTTGTAGCAGATTTATTTTTGAATGCAGCATTGATTGGAGCACCTGCATGCATAGCAGGATATTGAGGGTAGATAACTTTTACCTCAGCTAATGCCGCAATTTGTTCTAATGATTGCAATGGAACAAGAGCAGAAACTCTCTTATACATTTGAGAAATAAATTGAACCTCGCCTCCTACACTTTTAATTTTATTTAATAACTCATTGGTTATTTCCGAACGTATATCAACTGGTACTTTCCCAGCTGCATTTTTGTTTACGTCTACTAATAATGTAGGCACTTCACTTGTAATACTTTCTCCACGACCCATCTTAATGGCGTACCATAATTGCGAATCCATTTTCTTTTGAGCAGGTGTTCTTGCCTCCTTTTCATCTATCAATGATTGAATTTGTTTTAATGCACTGGTTTTAATTTCCTGTGCCGACACTTGATTGATTGAATTAAATAGCAGAATAGTAAACGTGAAGATCCTTGCGTAGATTTTAGATCTCATAAAACAGGCTTTGGTTAAGGTAAAAAAATAAACACTTAGTTACAGAGTGTGGGACACCCATAACTGAAACTAAATGTATTACTAAAAATAATACGGAGGAAATTTTTTATGCTCCCGGTGGGGATTCGCTTTTACAAAAAAAGGCCACCACGCTATTGCGTGATGGCCTGCATATTTGGTTGTTTTCTCTGTGTGTCGTTTGCTTATCTGTGACTTACAATGATCTGCTTGCTTCCAAGAAGTCTGCCGCCGGCTCCTCTCAGCTCTACCAGGTAGATGCCCGGTGAGGCATTGCCCAGCGATACATCGATTCTTGTATAGGCAAGCGTTGTCGCTGATGTCTTCTGGTATACCAGTGAACCTGCAGCATTAAACACTTTCACTGTCAGTGCTTCACTCGCCGTATTGTAATAACGCACCCAGAACTGACCGAAGTTCGGGTTCGGTGCGATGTACAACTTATCGGTCGCTTCTGCACTCACCACTAAATCTGCTGATGTGTTCACACAACCATTCGGGTCAGTGTACACTGCACGGTAAGTGCCTGCATCTTCCACCGTCAGGTTCGATAAGGTATTGCCTGTTACTGTTGGTACTCTCGGTGCTCCATTCTTAAACCATGCAAACGTTCCGCCTGCAGGCACCACTGTGGCCACAATACTTGTTGACTGTGTTGGCAATAATACCGGAGGATTGGATGCACTCAGTGTTATGGTTGGCAACGGATTTACATACAGTGAGGCAAAGCCTGATGTTACTGTTGTACATAAGCCTATCACATTCACCCTGTAAGAATTGGTATTCATGGCAAGGGTTACACCATTTAAATTAAGCGTTGCGCCTGTTGCTCCTGCAACATTGGTCCACACACCGCCAATGAACTGCTGCCACTGGTAGCTTACTGCATTGGTGGCTGTTACCGTAAATGTTGTATTGCTTCCGATACATACAGTTCTGTTTACAGGCTGTGCACTGATAACAGGTAACTGTCCGTCAAGCACTGTTACTGTAAATGAACAGGTGGATACATTGCCTGCAGCATCAGTTGCTGTATGCGTTACCGTCGTTGTTCCAACAGGGAAGGCACTGCCGCTTGCAGGGCCTGCTGTTCTTGTCACCACCACACCAGGACAATTATCTGTGCCGGTTACTGCATAGGTGGCCGGTGCCGTACATACGCCCACTGCTGTGGTTACTGTAATATTTGCAGGGCATACTATCGCCGGTGCCTGTGTATCATTTACTCTTACGGTAAACGAACAGGTGGCCGTATTGCCGGATGCATCTGTTGCTGTACTGGTTACCGTTGTTGTTCCCACAGGGAAGAAGCTTCCTGATGCAGGTGATGATACAATCGGTACTGCCACTGAGCCTGCTGCATTCAGTATGATGTGCATGCCCGGGAAGCCAAGTGATGCAAGCGTTACCGGTGTTGGTGCACCGCAGCCTGCTGCTGAGATATAGCTTGGTGCTGTCTGGCCTGCTGCATTGCTTCCGATAAAGAAGGCATTCGGGTTATTCGGTGCATTTATCTCCAGCACCACTATCGCATTGGCAGGAACCGTTGCAGGTGTGGTGAAGGTTACTGTTTTCAGTGAATTATTATCTGCCGGTGCCACCGTTACTGCCTGTGTCGCCACTTGCGTAAGCACACCACCAGGGAAGGCACCCGCACTTGTATGAACTCTTACATTCAATGTCTGTGTCGCTGTTGCCGCTTCTATTCCAAAAGTCACTGTATTGATTGTTACAGGGCCTGTTGCTGCAAGCTGGTAAGCTCTCCAGTAACTGTTTGGTCCTGTAGGGCAGCCTACTGAGTTTAGTGCCACTATCGCTGTCGATGCTGACTGTGTCATATTTATTGTAGCACAATTATCAACCGCTGTTGGTGCAAACGTTACTGTCGCACCGCACTGGTTAGCTGCATTGCTCACTGTAATGTTCGCAGGACAGGTGATTACAGGTGGAGCAATATCATTTACAGTAACAGTGAAGGTGCAGGTTGATGTATTACCCGATGCATCTGTTGCAACATTGGTAACGGTTGTTGTACCAACAGGGAACACACTGCCTGATGCAGGGCTGCTCACAACGGTAACTCCTGAACAATTATCAGTTGCTGTTACACTAAATGTTGTCACTGATCCACAAACACTAGGATCATTATTTTTAGTAATATTTGCAGGACATGTAATAACAGGTGCCTGATTATCAACAACTGTTACTGTAAAACTACAAGTTCCACCTCCTGGTTCTGTTGCAGTCACTGTTGTAGTTCCAACAGGGAAAAACGCCCCTGATGCAGGTAAACTGGTAACAGGTCCGCATACCCCACTGGTGGTAGGAGCTGGGTAATTTACTATAGCACCGCATTGTCCAGCAGTAGCATTTACTGTCACGTTTGCAGGACAGGTAATGACACAAGGAGGAACAAAAATATTTATTGTATAATCTTCCACTTGTCCGAATGAAGATGCACCACAAGAAGTTGCATTGGGAAGTAACGCACCAGAATCATGCATACGTACTCTCATTCTTGTATTCCCACTTGTAGCGGTTGTAGGAATAGTAATGCTTGCAGCAAAAGGACCGGCAGAGATAGCAGAGGTAAATACAGTTTCACCCGCATCAACAAAGTCACCATCATGATTAAAATCTATAAATACTACCACTTGATCACTCGCAAAACCTCCCGATAAAGTAACTGACAAAGGATAGACTGCTCCTGCAGTAACAGTTGATGTTATAGCAGTAAAGTTTTCATATCCTGCAGTTGAAGATGAGGTATTATTAATTGTATTGAAAGTAACATTGGATATTTTTTCAAATGAAGTACTGTTTGCACCGGCTGTACAATAGCAGTTATCAACAGTATTCATTCCCACTTGTACAGGTACAGAGAATGCATCCACACCACCGCAGGTAATTTTTCTGCGATACCAAGTAGGAGTTGATTGAGTAGTTGAAAGTGTACTATTGGTAGCAGTTGCTATTGGAGTCCAAGTAGCGTTGTCAGGAGAAGATTCCCATTGATAAGTTAAACCGGTAGCAAGGCTTGACCCACCAACTGCTAGTGTAAAATTAACACCAGCACAAGCTAACGCTGGAGTCGAAAATGTGTTACCACCAACAGGCGGTGCCGTACAAGGTACCGGAGGTGCGAAAGTGTACATAGTTCCGGTTCCTGGCCATACAGTATTCGCATTGTTAGCTGTGGAATTGCTGGTAGCATTAGTAGGAGTGGTAACAGAAATAAAGTTAGTAGCAGTAACTCCATTTATTCCGATTGACGCACTTGTAGAAGGTCCTACCCCGGTACCATATCTAAATTCAATAATATTAGATGTTTCATAAAGCCAAGCCTGCATAGTAGAATTCGCAGCGCCTGTTGTATTCCTTGGAATGGTAACAAACCATTGCACTTTTAAAATCCTGTTTGGAGAAGCTCCTGTTACCACGAAACTTACGCCACCCCCAACACCTGTTGCAAGGTCATCCCAATAAGGAAATAATTTGGGGACATTGGTGGTACTAACTATGGAATTACTAAATTGATCTACTGCAGCAGGAGATCCTAATTTTAAAAATCCGTCTGGAGATGCAGAAAATTGTGTGTATGCAACTCCCTCATAAGAAAAACTAAATCCTATGTTTTGAATCGCAGAAGGTGCGTCGTCAACAGATGCAGCAACAATATTCGTTGCGCCTGTCATTGGATCTAGAGTTGCTCCGGTGGAGTTTGCGAACAAATAAGTGTTTGCGGTTTGAGCTTTTACAGCGGTGGAGAACATCCCCAATAAAATAACTGTAAATACCCACTTAGAGTAGAGTTTTAATCTCATAATTGCAGTTTTGGTTAAGATTATAAATAAATTATTTCCGGTACTTTTCCGCAAACAATTTAAAAAACAGTCCCTAAACTACTATTAAAAAAGCAAATTCAAAAAAAAATGAGAAAAAGATGTTATACAAGGAGCCAAGAATCTATTTTACCGGCGATTTCCAGCTGTCTTTTAGCCCTACGGTCCTATTGAAAACCATTCCGCTGGTACTGCTGTCTTTGTCTAAGACAAAATACCCTTTGCGAATAAATTGGTAGCGGTCATCAAATTTTGCATTTTTCAACGAAGGTTCCATGTAAACCGATTTTACAACTTGCAATGAGTCGGGGTTGATGTATTCTTTGAAATCGCCTTCTTCACTTGAAGGATTTTCTACTTTAAATAAACGATCATACAAACGTATTTCAGCAGTGATAGCATCTTTCACACTTACCCAATGCAATGTTCCTTTTACATTAACTCCAGAGGTATCATTACCGCTTTTACTTTCCGGTATATAAGTACAATGGACTTCAGCAATATTTCCTGCAGCATCTTTTATCACTTCATCACACTTAATTATATAGGCACTTTTTAAACGAACCATTTGACCCGGTGCTAAACGAAAATATTTTTTAGGAGGATTTTCCATAAAATCTTCCCGTTCGATATACAACTCATTGCTGAAAGGTATTTCTCTTTCTCCCCCGTCTTTATCTTCCGGATTATTTTCACTCATCAATATTTCTCCAGTACCGGTATAATTTGTAATTACCACTTTCAACGGATCGAAGACCACCATTCTTCTCAAAGCTTTTTTATTCAAATCTTCCCGTACAAAAAATTCCAGCAATCCAACATCTACAATATTTTCTCTTTTTGCAATACCTACCCTGTCACAAAATTCACGCAATGCTTCTGCAGTATATCCTCTCCTTCTCATTCCACTTATTGTTGGCATACGAGGATCATCCCAACCGTCCACATGTTTTTCTGTAACGAGTTGTAATAATTTTCTTTTGCTCATCACCGTATAAGTCATGTTGCGGCGGGCAAACTCATATTGCTTGGATGGATATATTTCTAATTTTTCAATACACCAATCGTACAACTCACGATGCGGCACAAACTCAAGCGTACAAATAGAATGTGTAATTTCTTCAATCGAATCACTTTGTCCATGTGCAAAATCATACATTGGATAAATGCACCACTTATCGCCTGTGCGATGATGATGTGCATGTTTGATACGATATAGCAATGGATCCCGCATGATCATATTCGGGCTTGCCATATCTATTTTTGCACGCAATACTTTTTCTCCATCCTGATATTTCCCTTCTTTCATTGCCTGAAACAATTCCAGGTTTTCTTCAATACTTCTATCAGAAAATTTATTGCGGGTTCCAGGCTGTGTAGGCGTTCCTTTTTGCGCTGCTATTTCTTCTGAGCTGCTATCGTCTACATAAGCAAGCCCTTTCTTAATTAATTTTATTGCGAGATCATAAAGTGTATCAAAATAATCAGAAGCGTAGTGTTCATTTTTCCAATCAAAACCCAACCAGCGTACATCATCTTTTATACTGTCAACATATTCTGTTTCTTCTGTTACAGGATTGGTATCATCAAAACGAAGATTGGTATATCCACCATATTTTTTGGTTAGGCCAAAATTTAAGCAAATACTTGTAGCATGGCCAATATGCAAATAGCCATTTGGCTCGGGAGGAAAACGGGTAACAATTTGTTTGTACTTACCTGCTTTCAAATCGTCTTCAATTATTTCTTCCAAAAAATTAAGGCTGCGCTCTTCCGTCTTTTTAATTTCTTCTGACATAGCTTGCAAAGATAGTAAATGGTTGTGATAGAGCCATTTGATTAGCATCTGCCTTTTATAAACCATCGTAAATATTTCAAACTAACTTATCTTTCGGGTAGTATATGTCGCAGCCAAACAACGATCAATTTTATTCCCGGTTGCCGGTAAATGAAATACCGCTCAACGAACTGCTGATGGAGGAACATCTTTTTTTTAAAGTGCCTTCCAATTGGCAAGTAATTATTACTGATGTAAAAAACTCGACCATTGCTGCACAGCAAGGCCTTCATGAAACGGTTAATCTAATTGCAACGGGTAGCATTGTAGCAGTATTGAATATAGCTTTCAAAAATCAACTTACTGTACCTTTCTTTTTTGGTGGTGATGGAGCAACATTTATAGTTCCTCCAACAGTATTCGACACCATCTTTCAAGCGTTATTACTGCACAGAGACAACACGAAAAAAACTTTCAATCTCGAGTTGAGAGTTGGTCATGTTTCTGTTGCGGAGATTTATGAACAGCAACATGAATTGAATATTAGCAAGCTAAAAACATCTACCCTATTTGCTATTCCGGTTATATTGGGTACGGGACTTATGTATGCTGAAAGAAAAATAAAGGGGCCGGATTATATGTTTGCAGATACTGCAGATATAAAAGAAGAATTAGATCTAAGTGGAATGCAATGCCGGTGGGATAGAATAAAACCACCATTGAATAATTTTGAAGTAGTAAGCTTATTGGTAATTGCCCGGGATGGGATTAAGCAATCAGCAGCATTTAAAAAAGTAATAGATAAAGTGGACGAAATATATGGCGAGCCGCAAAAAAGAAAACCAATTACGATTGATAAATTAAAAATAAAAAGTACGCTTGCTAAAATCAGTTTGGAAATGCGGGCAAAAGTGGGTGGCTTCAAACCCATGTATTTATTTTCTAATTGGATAAAAGCATCATTAGCTTTTTTTTATTTCAAAACAAAAAAAGGAAAAGTATATCTCACCAACTTGGTTGACATGTCCGACACATTGGTTATTGATGGAAAGATAAATACAGTAATAACAGGAACACCGCAACAACGGGAACATCTAGAAAAAGCATTGGATGAAATAGAAAAAAGCGGGGAGATATTTTATGGATTATTCGTAAGCAAAGAATCCATCATGTCGTGCTATGTACGTAACCTGAATGATAAGCATGTACATTTTGTAGATGGATCGGAAGGTGGATATACTATTGCTGCAACTGCACTAAAGAAAAAAATAAAAGCAATAGGTCAGTAGCAAATAATAAATAGATTACTGTAGCAAAAAGGCGCAAGCCTTCCACCACATTTTCTTTAGTGTGCCATGTAACCTGCGACAACTTTGTTGAGTAGAGAACAGAAAGATGAACGGAGCGTCGCAAGGGACGATGCTAGTAGCACTGCCGTTCGTCCAATAATTATTCTCAAAAAATTAATTCTCTGTTTCCTGCTTGAAAAATCCGAGATCAGCAAGAACAATTGCCGGGTCAGTATAATTTAGCAAGGTGCCTTTGATTATACCTGTCAGCTCGTTTTTGCTCATGCAAAAAGCGGAATTAACAAGTGAAAGTTTATAAGAATTGATTTTGAAAAAAGCTAACCGTGCAGTTTGCACAGTATAGTCATCGAATAGGTGGAACTCTTCGGCAATATGTGCCTGATCATTGTAAAATGGCTGTTTCATGCGGATGGATATTGGTTTTACAAAAATTGGATACTGTGGAAACGTAAAATTGTTGCTAAAATTGTTTGTTAGTACATCTACTAAGTGACTCTACGATTTAACAGTACAACAGGATGCTTAGCAAATCGAACTAGTTACCTTGCAACTCTTTCAAAACTCGGATAATGAAATTTTTTTTACTCAGTTTACTGTTACTATCTTTTGGCACTATATCGGCACAGCAAGAAAATTGGGATGTGTATATGGCGCAATATCAGAAAAAGCCCAGCAGCATTACTCTTGATATGGGTTTAAAAACGGTTGCGCCAATAAAGACGTTACCGTATTCTGTTATCACGGGTGTATCGTTTAGAAACTGTGATTCGATTGGAATGCCTGTGAAAAGAGAATTTCCCAATCTGTACAAAGTTTCAGATTCTGTAAAAGCATTAATTGATCGGGCAACAACAAATAAAATGGCTGGCACATTTACTTATGTCTGCCAACGCTTCGATTATTATTATGTAAGTGACACCGCAAATCTTAGGAAGCAGCTAACAGAATTGTATGCTGCTTATTTCCCATTGTATAAATTTTATATCAATATTAAAGAAGATAAAAACTGGACTTCTTACTTAGAATTTTTATACCCCAATGAAGCTACTTATGAATACATGCAAAATCAGAAATTAGTAAAGGCTTTGCAAAATGGCGGTGATAAATTAACCAGGCCAAGACAAGTAGATCATTTTTTTTATTTTAAGAATGAAATAGACAGGGATTGCTTTATAAAATATGCTACGCAAAAAAGATTTAAAATAGTATCAAAAGAAAAAACGACAATAGGAAACATTCCATTCAAATTACGTCTATCAAGGGCAGATAAAGTTGATCTTGCAGCCATTACCCGCATTACTATTGAAATGAAAAAGCAGGCAAAAAAATGTAACGGAGAATATGATGGCTGGGAAACGTTTGTAGTGAAATAAAATTTTGCTTGCTTATCGAACAGCTATTTCTTTTGGAGCATTACTATTTTTTACTATCAGCCGGTACCTCATAATTACATCGTTATTGTATTGAACATATAACCATTGTACTAATGGCGAATTAGCATAGTAATTATAAATGATTTTATTTCTTTGCACCAGCGATGGCGATAAGACAGCAGATGAATTGGTGTTGAATGATTGAATATCCAAGAAAGGATCTGCCCCAATAGAACGATCGGTTTCTATATTCATAGCTTCCAGTTCCAATTGTACACTATCTCCCTGGTTTACTTCAATAATACCACTTAATGGTTTATAAGAAGCGATTTTATATTTACCAAACGTTTTTTGTTTGAAAGGTGAAGAACGAAATTCAACTAACAACGGTGGCTGTTCCATTAATGACCATGCTATATTATCTGGATAATGTTCCAGAATAAACTTTTCGGGAGAAGCAAGAAAATATGATTCATCAAAACTGCGTACAAAATTATTCCCTGTCCAAGAGATAAATCCACTGGCCCATGTAAAATCCAACAATTGCCAACTGCTATCAATCATTACGGCATTCCAGGTATGATTATTACCAAAGCGACGTGGATACTTGTTCACTCTGCCATACCCGGTAATTATTTCTGACTGAATACCAGCGTAAGTACATAGCGTTTTAAAAAGTCGAGCATACCCATCACATACGGCCGAACCTTTTATTAATACCATTTCAGCAACACGTTCATCCAATGATTTCAATGGGGAGTTATCGTCATTTTCTTCTGCAATAGGAATGCCTTTTTTATTAAAAACCTGTTTTGTTCTATACTCAATGTTATTGGTAATCCATTTGAAAATGGCTCTTACTTTTTCTTGATCTGTATTACAAAAAGCAACCAGTTGCTTTGCCAATAGTGGTGGTGAAGAAAATTTAATTGATTCAACCCGGCGATCTATTTCAGAAAAATCAACAGGCCTTCGTTGAGAAAACGAATGAAGCAGTATTAACGAAAATGCTATGGTTAGCAATCCTTTCATTTCCTATTGAAGTTAAACTTATTTCAATCGAATTCAAAGTAGCAACCATATATTTTTAGAAATGATTTTTCAAAAAATAAAAAGCCGGCCATTCAGCCAGCTTTACCACTAACTATTGTTCCAGTTAATTATAATTGCCTCACTGACCCAGAACCAGAAATGTGTGTGTTGACAACTGGTGTGCCACGATAATAAACAGAACCGCTTCCACTAATGGTGGCGTCTAACGATTGAGATAATTTCAAACGCATATCACCCGAGCCGCTGATTGTAGTTGTAGCTTTTTCTGCATTCACAGCATCAAATGTCATTTTTCCACTTCCGCTGATGCGCAATATTTCATTCTTAGCAGTACCACTAACAATACTCATATTGCCCGAACCGCTGATATTCGCATCTACTTTATCTGCGACAGTTACATTGGCAATATTGATATTTCCTGAACCACTGATATTGAGATCCATATTATTTGCTACGACATTGCCCGTCACTTCCAAATTACCAGATCCGCTTAAATGAAAATAATCTCCCAGTGGCGTACTGATATTCACAACAATATTTTCATGCGACTTAATACGTACACCGTTTTTAATTTTTACTAATAAATGGCCGTTAATTTTTGATGTTTCAATTACATCTAAAATATTTCGCTGCGCAATAATTTCTACTTTAAATAAAGGATCGATTTTATAATTGATAGTTCCAGGAATACTTGCAGTTACACCATTAAAATCGACAATACTCCTTAGTTCTGTTTGCACTGGTCCTTCACCTGTTACTTTTTCACAAGACGGAAACATAAAGAGTGCTGCAGCTGCGGCTAACATAATAATTGCTTTTTTCATTGTTGAGTTTTTGTTTTTTGATAAGGCTATTTTTAGAATTCAATTTTATAATTAAGTATGGGTATCAACCCTGTTTGATAACTCGTCTCAATTTTATTTTTCTCTTCATCATAATATTGATTGTACACATTTAACCGATTAGTAAGATTTTGAAAATCGAGTGATAAAGTGCTGGTAAGATTTTTACGATTCCATTTAATACTTAAGCGTAAATCCGTACGGAAATAAGCAGGATTTTGCAGGCTATATGCTTCATAGTCTTTAAAAACTGTATAGCCATTTTGTTCTGAAGCTGCAAAATCTATCGGTGTCGTTCTCAGCCCTCCTGCATAAATGGTTTTAAGGTTGATGCCAAATGTTTTTGATTTGCGATCATTTACAAAATCTTTTCCCGCAATCAGTGTTGTAATATAATTTCCATTGAACCTTGTGTTTCGTTCAATACCATCCGCAGCAGTATATTTCGATTGATAAATGGAATTCGTCCATGTGAGATAGAAATTATTCTGGAGATAACGTTCGAGTGAGATTTCAAGCCCATAATTTTTCCCTTTTCCTTTATTCTCCAATGGATCCAAAATATAATCGTCCAGAATATTTAACGTGGAAAATGTACTGCCAGGTTTTGTATTGACAGGCACATTGTTCAATTGTTGATAATACAACTCTGCTTTCGCTAATAAATTGGCGCCCAGCCTTTGCGAATAAGAAACTACATAGTGATGCGCTTTAGTAAAACCGAGATTTTTATTTGGATAACTAAAGCTTCCATCATTATTTTTTACTTGAGCGAAGTAAACGCCAAGTCCCTGTAACTGGCTGTGCTGTCCATAACCAATAGAAAGACTGCTTTTACTATTGATATTCCATCTTGCTGAAAATCTCGGCTCAACGGCGGATGTATTATTCAATGCCAATCGTAAATAATGCAAGCCAGCATTGATAGTAAAATTATTGGAAGGTTTATACTGCCATTGTGCAAATGCTTGCTGCGTTGAAGTGTTCCCGCTAGTATTGACCATTTCTTTTAATGGTTCACCCTCATGTTCATGAGATAATTGATAATAATCGTAACGAATAAGATTACCAATAAATCCTGCCCGCATATTCAATCTGTTACTCAACTTATAATTGAGAGTCGAATTAAAAATAATTTTCCGTGTTGTGTAGCTGTCTTTATAATTTTTAGAGACAGAATAATCATCATTCATAAAATCTTCATCGTATCCATTCTTAGTATAAGAAATACCGGCTGATGATTTTATATTCATTTTCTTCCCAATTAAAATAGCATGAGTAATTCCATTCATACTTGTATTGGCAACAAAATCGGATGGATAGCGATCGCTTTTACTTTTCCATTTAGTAGAATCTTTATCTGTCTTTTCAACTTCACTACTCAAGCCACCAAATCCAAACAAGGTGAATGTTCCCAACTTAGTAGTTGGCAAATAGATATTATAAGATAAATCCTGGAAATTGGTAGATGCATCATTGGGCAGTACACCTACTTTATTTAATAATTCCAATGTGGAGTAGCGATAGTTGATCAAATAAGATCCTTTATACTTTTTTGAAATGGGCCCTTCTATTGCGGCATTTAAACCCAACACACCAGCTTGCAATGTGAATTCTGTTTTTTCATTATTTCCTTTACGCAATTTCAAATCAAATACACCACTGAGTGCATTTCCATATTCGGCTGCAAATGCTGCTGTAACAAAATCTGAATTCGATAACAACTGTGAACTAAGAATTGAAATACCACCACCGCTTGCACCGGCATTGCTAAAATGGTTCGGATTCGGAATATCCATTCCTTCCATTCTCCATAATAAACCCGAAGGTGCATTGCCCCTGATAATAATATTATTAACGCCATCATCTGCAGCCAACACTCCAGGGAAAGCCTGTGCCATACGCAACGGGTCGTTTACTGCCGCAGCATATTTCTGTGTTTCTTCCACAGTAAATGCTCTTGCACTTACTGTACTCATATCATTAAGCGGTTTATTTTTTTTGCTAATTACTTTTACCAATACATCCATACCGGATTGTATGCTTGCTTCCATTGAGAAAGTCATTACAGTTTCTTTACCGGAATTAATTATAATATTATCAAGTGTTACTTCTTTAAATCCTGCATAAGAAATATTGATACGATAAGAACCGATAGCTAAATCTTTAAAACGGAATTCTCCGTCATCATTCGTAGTAACTGTTTTTTTAATCGACTCTATGGTAACAGTGGCTCCGACCAATGGCTTTTGTAGCACTTGATCAATTACGGTTCCACGTAATTGCTGTGTGTATTGCGCTTTGGCTATAAAAGAGAGAAAGAATAAGGCAATTAATAATCTGAATTTCATTTTTAAACTTCTTTAGTGTATAACAACTGAAGAAGTTTTTACCCCTATCCTATTTTAAAATTTTTATGAAGAAATTTGTTAAATAAATGTTGTGGAATTTTATTAAAAGAAATTAATACCTGCTGACCAGCCAAACCACCCGGTAACCTTATTGCTAAACTTATGCGTATTATATTCAGATGGTGGTATAGGAAAACGATATCCATTGACACCGATCTTTTGATCAGATATAAAAACATTAAATGACGGACCGGCAAAAACAGAAAAATATTTTCCGAATTTTAAATTGAGGTTTACATTCAGTTTATTGAGGATATTGGTATAATCCCAAGAGCCAAGATATAAATACTGCGAACCTAATTCTGGGTTTATCGAGAACGTTTTCTTTTTATTCAACATTAATTCAGTGCCCAACCCATAGCCGAATGAATAAGCTTTTCCATTATTTCCGGTATTCAACCCAGCTTGCAAAATGCTGTACAATTTTGAATTGCCGGTTTTAAATGCAGCATTAACATTCAACACTTCATTCGTTGAAAAACTAAGTTTGTGATATCCTTTCAATACAATATTGATCAATCCAATACTTAATCCTTCTGAAGTATCACAAATATTGACCAATCCAATCTGTACGCCTTTTAATTTTTTTGCGTAATTAAAAACTCCTGCTACTTGCACACCATCCATTTGCTTATTACTAAAATTGGCTACGCCAGCCACTTGCATACCACTTACTTTTTTCTTTGAGAAGTTCGCCACCCCACCTACCTGCATTCCTTTCACACTATCAGCAACATGGTTATAAATGCCACCAATTTGCAAACCAGTAAATTTTCCTTTTACAATATTATTCAAACCGGCTGCTTGTACTCCTTTTACAGAATCTAACACCATGTTATTGATTCCGGCTACTTGCAAACCTTTTACTTGTCCGCCCACTGCATTAAACAATCCTGCTGCTTGCACATATTTTACTTCTTTCTTATTAATATTAAAAAGCCCGCCAATTTCTAACCCATTTGTACCAGCCGTATACCCGCCGAAAATATTTAGAGAAAAATTATTCACCACCTGTGCACTCATCTTACCATGCGAGCCTACACCCGGAATTACTGAAACCTGGAAAGGTCTTGTGGTAAAAAACTTTTTCAGGTTAAGGCTTTGTATTTTTTGTTTCCCAGAAAGTAAAAACCTACCTAGACCAGTGCGTTCTACTTTTATTGAATCAAGTATTGTTTTTATTGGAGTTTTAACAGCAGTATCAACATCAGCCTGTTCTTTCACTGAATCTTTCACCAGGTAATCATCAGGACTTATCACCACTGTATTTTCTATACTTTCAAACGGCACCATTGTGATTGTTAATTGCTGATTGTGATGGGGTTCAATAATCACGGTAGTATCTTCATAAAATTCTTTACTGATAGTCAATTCTGCTTTGCTCGCTTTACTACTTTTCAATTTTATTTTGAAAAATCCCTCATTATTTGTCAATGCCGAGTAAAGCAATTTCTTTTCATACACACTCGCTTCGCTTATTGCATAGCCTGATTGTTCGTCATACACAAAACCACTTACCGAATAAACTTTCTCTTCCAGCTTACCCTTATTTGTAATCATCATCATTCGTATCGGTGCTTTGCGAATGATAATATAATTACCGCTTTCTTTAAATTCAAAAGATTGATTAAATAGAATATCCAATATTTCTTTCACCGATTTATTACGCACTGCAAAGCTTACGATGCTGTCTTTTTTTACAACATTGGAATTATAAGAAAAATAAAAATTGCCTTTGTTGCTTAATATTTCTAACACATTATCCAACCGCTGTCGGTTAATATCCAAGGATATGTTTTTCGACAACAAATTTTGTGCTTGTACTGTCGCCAATCCGATAAATAATAATCCAGCCATCAGGCTTAGAAATCTTCTTTGCATCTGTTCCGTTCGTTGATTATTGTAAAATAATGGTATCACCGTTTTTTACCACTTTCAAACTGAATGTCAAACTAATCACATTCAATACCTGATCGAGTGATTCATTATAAAATGTAGTATTCATTCTCAAATCTCTCAACTCATTTCTCCCAATAACAATATGTGCATTGTATGCTTCATTCACCACTTCTACCAGTTTCCATAGTGGCGTATCATCACAAATAAATTCTTTGGTACGGTAATAATTATAAAGTTTATCTTTTACTTCTTCTTTATTCAATGCACTGTCTTTAGGTGGAATAGCTACTTTTTCATTGGCTTTTAGCTCAATAGTTTTTCCATTTTTTGTAACCCGCACTATTCCTGTTTCCACCACTACTTCAGTAGCTCCGTTAATCGTTTTTATATTAAATGAAGTCCCTACCACCGTCACCTGTACATCATTGACCGTAATTACAAAAGGCTTTTTCTTATCTGCTGTTACATTAAAAAATGCTTCTCCTTTCAAGGAAACATTTCTTGTAGTGCCTTTCAATTCTGAATGATAAGCAATGGAAGAATTCTTATTTAAGGTAATTACCGACCCATCCGGCAAGGTATCGTTCAATACATTGAACTGTGTTTGTACCAATATCTCTTTACCCGGTTTTTCTTTAAGTAAAAAAATATAACCCAACCAACCAAATCCTAAAAGAATAATTACAGACGCTGCTATCTTCATCCATAAGAAATCAACTTTCTCTGCTGATTTTCTTGTTGGTTCTTTATCTGCAATTCTTTTTTGTAATCGTTGCCACGCAGCTTCTGTATCTACGGTTGAGGCAGCAGCCAATTGCTTGCTTGCATCCCACAAATTTTTGAATTGTGTATAGTATGCAAGGTTATTTTCATCAGCTGCCAACCAAGCCGCTACTTGTTGTTGCTCTTCCGAAGTTGCTTCTCCCAGCATATGCTTCACCAGCAAATCATCGTTAATATGGTAAAATTTTTCTTCCAGGGTGTAGGTATTAAAGATTAAAAAAAGATTAATAACGATATTATAAACTCGGCAAGTTTATTACGCATTGTTTTTAATGCTTTGCCCATTTGATGTTCCACTGTCTTTACAGAAATATCGAGTTTTTCTGCAATCTCTCTGTATTTCATTTCTTCAAAACGGCTTAGTTGAAAAATAGTTCTGCACTGCTCTGGTAATTCTGCTAATGCAGATTGAAATTTATTTTCCAATTCTTTATTCAAAATTTGTCCGGAACTATTCTCTGTATCCTGCTGCTTCATACGATAAGCCACATGCATCTGGTGCGATGCTTTTACTTTTTGGTGCCGCAAATAATTCATGCTCTCATTATGTACTGCCCGATAGAGATAGGCCGCAACAGAACCAGTAAAAGATAAATTATCCGCCCGATCCCATAGTTTGAAAAAAACCTGTTGCACTATTTCTTCTGCTTCATCTTCATCTTTCAAAATAGTAATGGCATAGGCATGCAGGTTCTTAAAATGTGTTTTAAAAACCTGTTCAAAAGTCGACGAATCTTTTTTCGCCAGCAATGCGTTAATGCTGTTGTCCGGTAATTCCATTCTTACGGCCTGGTATCCCTGCTCCAAAATTAAAGCTGCACCCAAAACTAATTTTTAATATAACACGCCAACAACCATTTACCCCTATTCCCCACCGACAATTTATTTTGGCCTTTTCTTAGTAATTATGTTACCAGCTTCAGTTTCTTATGGCATCGTCCCTTGTGTCACTCACTTCGACTGCAGAATAAAAGGCATCAAAACAGCCAATACCCTGCGGTTTCCTCATTTAAGCAAATATTTATAATTTGTCGTCTAAAATAATCGTATGCCTTTAAGAAAATACCTACCGGTAGCTGCAATAATCCTCATTGCACTTTGCTCTTTTATCAATTCATCTCCTTCTCTTAAACAATACGATCTCAATAAAAATATTCAAGATACTACTCCAGTATTAGAAGAAGATGAGAATAAAAAATTTGCATCTGTAGAAATAGAAGCTGAGTTTCCTGGTGGCGATAACGGTTGGATTCGTTTTCTTACACAAAATCTTAATTCAGAAGTACCAATCAAAAAGAAAGCACCTGCAGGTGTGTATACGGTCATCATTCAATTTATTGTAAATACTGACGGAACGATATCAGAATTTAAACCACTTACCAATTTAGGATATGGTATGGAAGAAGAAGTAATAAGAGTATTGAAAAATTCACCGAGATGGAAACCCGCTATTCAAGATAAAAGAAAAGTAAGAGCTTACAGAAAGCAACCTGTTACTTTCCAGGTTGAAGAAAAAAAGAAAAAGAAATCGAAAGATGATGACCGTTAAAAACTTTTATACCTTTAACCAAGATTGAAACAACTGGTATCTATATTATTGATTGCTGTTTTTGCATTTTCACAATATGCAAAGCAGTTTGCGTATATGGAATGTAAAATTTCCAATAGCGTCAGCAACGATACAGTGAAATGCGATTGCGAAAAAAAATATGATATCCATACACTGAATGACAAAGTTCCTCCTACCTCCCAATCGCATACACATCCTTCGTTGATTGATGAATTTTACGCAACTCCTGTAGACAACGAAGTAAACTATGGTTTGATTTTATTAATAGATAAATTTTCATGCCTCTCACATTCTGCTACAGCCACAGGATTTAATGGCGCACCCTTCCGTCCGCCACAAGCTTAACTGTATTTCTTTTTTCAATTAATGATATGCGCTGCGCCTATTACAGGTTGCGGCTGCATGGTTATTACCATGCACCAATAAATTTATTAAACAGTTAAACTTAATTTTTATGACTAAAATATATTTCCTTTCTATATGCCTTCTACTATCAGTAAGCATCATTGCTCAAAATCCAGAATCTAAACCCCGAGTGCTATACGGCATTGTTACAAAAGACAGTTTATTGAAAGCTCCTTATGAAAAATGGTTCACAACAGGGTATGATACGTATAATCCAAATACAGAAACGGTTGATCGTTTAAAAAAACAAAATTTTAAAGACATCACCGTTCAAGTTTTCTTCGGCAGCTGGTGCGGAGATAGTAAAAGAGAAGTGCCCCGGTTCTTTAAATTGATCAACGAAATTGGTTTACCAACAAATAATATAAAACTGATTGGAGTGGGTGATGGTGATTCTTTATATAAACAAAGTCCGCAGCACGAAGAAAAAGGATTGGGCATTTACCGAGTACCCACTTTTATTGTTTATAAAAATGGAGTCGAAATAAACCGCATCACTGAGTATCCATCGCTTTCATTGGAAAAAGATTTTCTGAATATCATCAGCAGTCAGCCGTCGGTTGCTAATTATAGATCGTTTAGTTTGCTTACAAAATGGTTGAATGACGGAACATTATTGGATGAAAATATCAGCAGCAGAAGCCTTGCGGCACAATTAAAGAATTTAGTCTCCAGCGAAAATGAATTGAATAGTTTGGGCTATTTATTAATAGGTCAAAACAAATCTAAAGAGGCATTAAAATTATTTCAAGCTAATTATAGTCTTTATCCAGAATCAGCAAATATTATTTCAAGTCTCGGTGAAGGATATTTAAAAAATAAGGACACTAAGAATGCAGTCATTTATCTAGAACGATCATTAGAAGTAAATAAGGATCCTAAAGCGGTGAAAGGCATTTTAGAAATTTTGTATGAAGCGAAGGAAGTGAAGTAAATAAAGTATTTAAAGTATAAAGCGGCTGAGAGTTTCAGCCGCTTTATATTCTATAGTTGAACAGAGGCTCTCACATATTTTCCACTGGAAAATATGTTGCGAACTATCCGTCATAGGCGTATGCAAGGGACGATCATCTGTGTTACTGTCGCTGATAAAAAAATTAAAAAGCTTTCTTTACAGTTTGCTCACCTCCTACTCCCACAACCGATGTCCCGTAAACTTTTATCGTTGATTTTATAAAATCTTTTTCAGTTGCGTTATAAATATTTTCAACATACTGTTGTGGATTACGATCTATATAGGGAAACCAGGTACTGTGAATTTGAATCATAATTTTATGCCCTTTCTTAAATGTATGCAACACATCTTGCAATGGCACATTCACTTCCGTAATCACATTGGCTTTAAAAGGTTCAGGCTTTTCATAGCTGTTTCTAAATCTTCCACGAAATACTTCACTACGTACTAATTGCTGGTAACCGCCCATTACAATGTTTTTAGGGTTGTGATCAAAGTTGGGTGTATTATCAGGATATACATCAATTAGTTTTACAATAAAATCTGCATCAGTGCCGGTCATAGAAACTTTTAGTTTCGCTAAAATTTCTCCTGCTGCTGTTACATCATCCGTTAATGTATCCGTTTCAAATGTCAGTACATCCGGTCTTCTTGCTGCATCCCGCTGATCATCACTCATAAAATTTCTTGGAGTGAAAGTGAGCCCTTCTGTTTGCGAAGTGTAAGGAACTGGCTTGGCAGGGTCACTGGTATATTCAAAAGCTTTTGATTCATCCAATGGTTTATTGACCGACAATCTTCCGTTTTCACCAAAGTATAATTTGAAAGGAGGAATTTCTGCAGGCGGCCATTGATTGAATTTTTCCCATTGTTTCTTACCTGTATCAAACATATAGGCTTCCGGCAAATCACCTTTGCCTTCATCTTTTAAATAAAAGGCAAAAAAAGTTTTTTCAATTTGTTTCTGAAAAAAAGTAGAGATACTATCACCAAAATAAATATGATTGTGCGTACTCTTTCCAGTTTCTCTCGCCCATGCACCGTGTGCCCACGGCCCCATTACAATCGTATTTTTTGCAGCAGGTGTTGTTTTTTCAATTCTTTTATAAATATGCAATGGGCCATATAAATCTTCTGCATCAAACCAGCCGCCTACTGTTAACACTGCTGGTTTTATATTGGTAAGATGTGGCAGTATATTTCTTTTTTGCCAAAAAGTATCGTAGTTGGGATGATCAATGATTTGTTTCCAGAAAAAATTATCATAGTGATATTTCTCCGTAATATTTTTTAGCGGGCCTAATTTCAAATGAAAGTTGTACGCATCTTTTGCGGGAGTTTTATAAAATCGCATCAGTTCTTCATCAAACCAATCTTCTTTTGTTTGTCCTTTCTTTTGGTAACCAAAAACTGCAAATGCTGCGGTATAACTTTGCAAATAGGCACCCTGATGATGAAAATCATCAAAGAAAAAATCTGATATCGGAGCTTGCGGTGATACTGCTTTTAATGCAGGATGAGCATCTGGTAAAGAAGCGGCACTGTAAAAACCAGGATAAGAAATACCAAAAATTCCAACACGGCCATTATTACCTTTTACATTTTTCACCATCCAGTCGATGCTGTCCCAGGTGTCAGAGCTCTCGTCAATATCTTTTTTATTTTTTGGATTATTACCTGGAATATTTGGTGTCATATTATCGAACTGCCCTTCGCTCATGTATCGCCCCCGCACATCTTGGAATACGAGTATATAACCATCTTCAACCAAATATTGAGAAGGGTGCCCAAATGTTTGATAGTCCGCATAGCTTGACGCATTGTAGCAGGTGCGGTTCATTAAAATCGGATATGTTTTTGATTTATCTTTTGGAGTGTACACTACCGTAAACAATTTAATACCATCACGCATGGGAATTTCGTACTCCATCTTTTCGTAATGCTCCCGCATGTAGATGGAATCTTTGTTTACTTTTTGGGCAGTAACAAACAATGAAGAGCAAAGAAGAATAGTAACTACAACAAATTTCTTCATGACAAAAATTATATGAATTAAGAAAGAAAACTAAGCTACGCAAAATTACAATGCCGCTGCGAAAGGGATTTCACTAAGTAAGATTAAGTTTCGGCGGTCAAATATTATTATTAATGGAAGATATGTTATTACAACCGTTTAATATTTTTTGTATTTTCATTGCGACCAACCATTCACCAAAATCATTGCCATGCCTCAAAGCAATAATCCACGGTATCAAAGTGCTGCGTCCACTATTTTATTAACTGGTTTTGTTGCTGGTACACTTGACATCATCGCAGCATGTACACAGTACTATATCAATACAGGAAAAGGGCCTACAAATGTGTTGCGCTATGTTGCTAGTGGCGTATTTGGAATGAAAGCTTTTAAAGGCGCCGGAACAATGGCCTTCTGGGGATTATTATTCCATTATATTATTGCATTCGGCCTTACTATATTTTTCTTTTGGATATTTCCAAAAATCAAAGTGCTTTCTAAAAATTTAGTTGTTACTGGTTTGTTGTATGGAATTTTTGCGTGGGCTATTACTGCATTAGTCATAGTTCCTCTAAGCAACACTCCTCCGCCGGCTCCGTTCGATATCAAAAAAGCAGCAATAGCCATTTTAATAATAATGTTTTGCATTGGCTTGCCTATATCCTTATTTATTGGCAGGTATTATAGAAACAAAGCAAAATTTAGTTAACAGTTTTGAAAGTACTTAGAAACCGGAAAGAGTTATATTTGTGTAACTAAATTTTATAACATTATGTCATTGCTGAATCAAAAGAACAATAAGGGCAAAAAAAAGAACGATAAAAAAGCTAGTACAACTGGCGGTGCTCAAGGATCCAAATTTATCCAAAAGCCAAAGTCAACAGGCTTTGTAAGCAAGCAATCTAATACTGGGTCACAAAGAGGAAGCTAATACCGCTTATTTAAAATTTCCTCTAAACGATTTTCTGAATTCCAAGTATTCGGGAAGAGACACTATCCTTACATAAGAATTTTGAGGATGGTAATAAATATATTCCTGGTGATAATCTTCGGCAGGATAAAAATTTGTAAACGGAACAACTTCTGTTACAATTTTATTTTTATAAATTTTTGAATCTGTTAATCGTTTTATTTCTGCTTCAATAATTTTCTTTTCACTTTCATTTCTATAAAATGCAATAGTGCGGTATTCTGTACCAACATCATTTCCTTGACCATTAACTTGTGTTGGATCCATGCTTGCAAATAATGCTTTTACTAAAGTTTCATAAGATATTTTTGAAGGGTCATAATAAATCTGCACTGTTTCTGCATGACCAGTTTGTCCAGTAGAGACTTTATCATAATCAGGATCACTGGTGGTGCCACCAGCATATCCTGAAACGGCATCTCTAACTCCAACCAAGCTTTGAAAAATAATTTCTGCATGCCAAAAACAACCTTCAGAAAAAGTTGCGACTGCTTCATTGGCTGAAGGCTTTTCTTTTGACGGCAATTGAATTGCTGTTGCTTCTTTCTTAGTTCCGGCTTGGGTTTGGGTTTGCCCACAAGAAACTAGTAATAAAATAGAAGTGAGTGTGCTAAAAAAATATCTCATAAAAATATTTTTGAAAATTATTCTGTTTTAGAACTGGTCGGTGCTTTGCCACCTTCAGGTACAAAAATCAATGCAGCTGAATTCATACAATATCTTTTTCCAGTTGGGTTGGGACCATCATCAAACACATGACCAAGATGTGATCCACTTTTACTGTCAACAACTGCCCAACGGGTAGTACCAAAACTTTCATCTTTCACCAATCTTACTGCGTCGGGAGTTATAGGAGCATAAAAACTTGGCCAGCCGGTGCCAGAATTAAATTTTGTTTCTGAACTAAATAACGGTTGCAATGAAGCTGCTGAGTAATAAGTTCCTTTTTGATAAAAATGATCATACTTGCCTGTACCTGCTCTTTCTGTTCCTTCTTCACGCAAAACATAATATTGCATTTCAGTCAATCTTGCTTTCCACTGGGCATCAGTAAATTTCATTGGGTAAGCCGTTTTACTATCCGCAATTGGCGGGTCTGGATATTTATTATTTTTATTGGTTTGTGCTGAACCACAACTGGCGGTTAATAAAGCAGCAACAATCATCGAAAAAATAAGCGGTTTCATAATTATAATTTTATGATATACTAACGAAAACAGGAATGGATTGGTTTTAAAATTTAATACAAATTTACTGCCGGCAAGGGAGTATACGGTTAATCTTTGTGACAAGAAGGATTGAACATGCAGGATTAACAAAAAACCAACAGTAATTTAAAAAGGCAATCTATCTTTTTAGAAATTTCCCTTTCAATAAACGCTCCATCACTTCATCCTTCATATTCCTGCTGATTGGTATATGGTGCTGACCGATACGAATATCATTTCCGTCTATTGTGTCAACTTTCGAAGCTGCTACAATGTAGGATTTATGAACCCTTATAAATTTATTTGCGGGTAAATAACTTTCCACTGATTTAAAGGTGAGATAAGTAATATACTTTTTGTCTTTGGTATGAATGGTCACATAATTCTGTAATGCTTCTGCAAATAAAATTTCATCGAAAACAATTTTCACTAATTTATTATCTGCTTTAATAAAAAAATATTCTGAGGAGTCAGACGCCTCTGCAACATTCTTTTCCCTTACTTCATAATACTCTTTTGCTTTTAGTGCTGCTTTTAAAAAGCGATCGAATGAAATAGGTTTTACCAAGTAGTCTAATGCCTTTACTTCAAAACCTTCAAGTGCATATTGCGGATACGCTGTCGTGAATATTACTGGCGGTGCATTTTGCAACGTTTTAAAAAAATCAAGACCTGTTATTTTTGGCATTTGTATATCGAGAAATAATAATTGTACCTCACCGCTGCTAATAAGATCGGTCGCCTTTAAAGCATTATCAAATTCTCCTACGAGATTTAAAAAGCCAGCATCGGCAATATATTCTCTCAACCCTTTTCTTGCTAATGGTTCATCGTCGATGATTACACAATTAATATTCATACTATTTGCAGATTTAATTGTACAGAAAAATCAGTTTCAGATGCCACAATACTTAATTCATGCTTACCTGGATATAACAATTCAAGCCTTCGTTTTACATTACTAAGGCCGATACCTCCGTGCTGTTCTGTCGTCTTTTGATTATCTTTTGAATTAGAACATGAAAAAATAAAAACATCCACTTTAGTCGACAAATCAACTTTTACAAAATTCATTTTGCCATTATGATGTGAAATATGTTTGAATGCATTCTCAATAAAAGGAATTAACAATAATGGTGCAATGAAAAATCCTTTTACCTCTTCACCACAATTGAATTGCACCGCATAATTTTCATCCTTACGCAATTGCTGCAAATCCATATAATCTTTCAGGTATTGCACTTCTTTTTCGATGGGCACTTTATCGCCATTCATTTCATACAACTGATAGCGAAGCATGTCAGAAAACTTATGAAGGCTTTGACGGGCTGGTGTGTTTGCTTTATCAATGAGGAAATAGATGGAGTTGAGTGAATTAAAAACAAAATGCGGGTTGATTTGCGATTTTAAAAAATTCAATTCTGTCTCTGCTTTTTCCTTTGCAGTTTCCGCCATTCTTCTTTGCAACTTACCATTATCATTCATCAACTTTACTGCAGCGCCTGCAATTACAATAAAAAAATGTGGAATAAAAAAATCATTGATGCGCTCTCTCCAATGTGAGGAGAAATCACGCAGCTCAGGAAAATTTTGAACTCTCGACAATACATTCAACTTAATAAAACTGCTGGCAACAATAATGCTAATAAATGCCAATGTAAACCAGATATATTTTCTGCGATATAATAGTTTTGGAATAAGAATATAATTGGTGATGTACACCATAAAAACAATGTCAACTACTTTGATAACGGTAATCTTGAAAGCTCTTTCAGGACTAGTATAATCTTGATAGCGCAGCAAAAACCATATTCCGGTTATTAATAGCCAGAAAAAAACATGATTGAGTTTGTAATTTAGTAATGCACTGTTTTGCATAAATCAAAATAAAACTACAATTTACCTTTGGTAAAAGAGATTACACGAACAGTTAGTTCTACATGACGAATTGTAAAATAACAGGGAGGAAAAGCATTGCGCTGAATACTTTTTATTACCTTATAAAGAAATCAGTTCGAACCTTGTAGTAAGTAACGCTTCGTTCCACCATATTAGCGATCATTCCATTTACTTTAAGTCGCCACAATTCTTTTTCCTTATCATAAGAAGTTTCAATAAGGCCGCTTGAAACATTTACATAAGAAACCTGGTCGCCGGAGCGGAAAGAGTATTTAGCCCACGCATCTTTGCCGCCCGGGCTTAATTTAATTTTATACTTTCCCACTTTTAATTTTCTATCGCGGAAATACATAGTGAAAAACTGATCTTTTTGCTGAATCACAATCCTTACGGCACCATTGTCCCTTTCTACTTTTATGGTAGCAGGCAATCCTTCAATAAAAAAATTATTTGAAGTGGAAGTATCGGTAATAAAAAGTGGGCACCGTTTGTAGACCGTATCTCTCTCCTGCTGGGAAAACGCAGACAGCGAAATACTAGTGAAAATAATAAGGAGGAGAATTCGCATGTTTGAGGTTTAAAGTGTAAAAATTACGAAATTTTCCTCACAAGCAGGTATAATAAAAACTCGATGCTATTTTTTTTCTCTTGTTCCAAACAAAAGGCTGCCAATACGAACCATATTACTGCCTTCTTCAATTGCAATGTTATAATCACCGCTCATACCCATCGACAAAGTTTTCATTTCGAAGTTTGAGGTTTGAAGTTTGGCGTGACTATCGAAAATTGTTCTCAGCTTTTTAAATTCTTTCCTTACCAAATTATTGTCCTCAGAAAAACTTGCCATTCCCATTAAGCCGTTTATTCGAACATTATTTAAATTCTCATTAGGTAATTTAGTAACTAATTGTTCTAATTCATTTTCATCAAAGCCGAATTTTGTTTCTTCCTGCGCAATATGCACCTGCAACAAACAATCTATTGTACGATTATTTTTTACAGCCTCTTTATTAATCTCTTTCAACAGTTTCAGACTATCCACTCCATGAATGAGTTGCACAAAAGGAGCAATTAACTTTACTTTATTAGTTTGCAAATGTCCAATAAAATGCCAGCGTATATCTTCCGGAAGGTCTTTTTGTTTATCCACTAACTCCTGCACATAATTTTCTCCAAAATCTTTTTGCCCAAGATCATACAATGCCTTTACAGCTTCTACAGGTTTGGTTTTGGAAACAGCAACAAGTGTTACTTTATCTCCCAGTTCATAAACAATGTTTTTATAATTTTCTACATTCACCATTACAGAATTTATTTTCACACCAAGACGCAAAGTTTAGACAAATAATTAGAAATAAAAATGTGCAAACGAATTTATCATTTGCACATTTCTAAATCTGCATATTCAATTTATTTCAAAATACTTCTGCTAATCACTATTCGTTGCACTTCACTCGTTCCTTCATAAATCTGTGTGATTTTAGCGTCACGCATCAATCGTTCTACATGATATTCTTTTACGAATCCGTAACCGCCGTGGATTTGCACTGCTTCCACAGTCGTCCACATAGCAGTTTCTGAAGCATATACTTTCGCCATGGAAGAACTTAATGTATAATCTATTTTTTGATCTTTTTCCCATGCCGCTTTCAAACAAAGCAATCTTGCTGCTTCTATCCTTGTTGCCATATCAGCAATTTTAAAAGCGATGATCTGGTGGTTCATTATCTCTGTACCAAAAGCCTTTCTGGTTTTAGAATATTCTTTTGATAATTCATATGCGCCGCTGGCTATTCCTAATGCTTGAGAAGCAATCCCGATACGGCCACCTGCTAATGTCTTCATCGCAAACTTAAATCCGAAGCCATCTTCGCCAATGCGATTGGCTTTTGGAACTTTCACATCATTAAACATGACCGTATGTGTATCACTACCCCGAATGCCTAATTTATTTTCTTTTGCTGCCACTACCACACCCGGCCAATTTTTTTCTACTATCAAACAATTAATGCCTTTCGATCCTTTCGACACATCAGTTTGTGCAATTACCAAATAAACAGATGCCGTTCCACCGTTGGTAATCCAATTCTTCGTTCCATTTAATAAATAATAATCACCCATATCTTCTGCAGTGGTACGCTGAGAAGTGGCATCGCTGCCTGCTTCGGGCTCACTCAGCATAAATGCACCGATGTATAATTCACCATCTTTTTTGCCCTGGGCTAAGGGTGTCAGGTATTTTTGCTTTTGTTCTTCGCTGCCATATTCCTGCAAGCCATAGCAAACAAGGCTATTGTTTACACTCATGCATACACTCACACTTGCATCAATCTTCGAAATTTCTTCCATCGCCAATACATAACTGATGGTATCCATTCCGGCACCTCCATATTCTGGTTTCACCATCATACCCATAAAGCCCAGATCAGCCAGTTTCAGTATTTGTTCCTTGGGAAATTGTTGTTTTTCATCTCTTTCAATAACTCCAGGCAGGCATTCATTTTTTGCAAAATCTCTTGCAGCCTGTTGAATCATTAGTTGTTCCTCATTCAGTTGAAATAGCATATACTGTTAATTTGTTATTCAAACGGGTGTTAGGCGGCAAAGATAAGGGCAAAGAAGTCCGTCAGTATAAATATGGCCTATCTGCAACTATTTTTGCCGTTTAAATAATCTAAATAATGCCGATTCCTGTGGTTGCTTTGACCTAACTTTGCATCGCAAAATAAGGCTATGAAAAAAATCCACATTGCGTTACTAATTCTTATTGCAGGCGCCATTGCAGTACTGCTTACTTTTTTAAAAACTACCAGCACTTACGATACGGTGGAAACGGCTAAGTCAAAGCCGGGAAAATTTGTACACCTTATGGCAAGGCTTGATAAATCGCAGCCAATTGAATACGATGCCATAAAGAATCCCAACTATTTGACTTTTACAGCAATTGATACTTTGGGCCAGTCTGTAAAAGTTGTTTATCATAATGCTAAGCCAGATAATCTTGAAATAAGCGAACGATTAGTCCTGAAAGGAAAATATCAAGACAATCATTTTGATTGCAAAGACATTCAAACAAAGTGCCCTTCAAAATATAAGGAAGACATGAAGGCAAATGATAAAACACTTCAAAATACTTCTGTTACCAACACTGCTGCACCTAATTCCGCAGCAGATAAATATTAATACTGCATGGATTTGCGCTTTATTGGTGAGCATCTTTTACCTGGCCAGTTAGGACATTTTTTTATTGTACTTTCCTTAGTGGCTTCATTGGTGGCCACCTTTGCCTATTTTAAAGCGACACAATCAAAAATTCAGCAAGACGAAATTTATTGGAAAAAATTGGCCCGCATTGCATTTATAACAGAATCTGTTTCTGTGTTGGCGGTTTTTGCAATCCTCTTTTACATTATACACAATCATTTATTTGAATACCATTATGCATGGAAGCATAGCAGTCTTTCATTAGAGTTCAAATATCTGCTCGCTTGTTTTTGGGAAGGACAGGAAGGTAGTTTTATGCTCTGGAGTTTCTGGCATTGTGTATTGGGATTAATATTAATTGCTATCAGTAAAAAATGGGAAGCACCGGTAATGACGGTCGTAAGTTTTATGCAGTTCTGCCTTGCCACCATGATTGCCGGCATTTATATTTTCGGTTGGAAAATGGGTTCCAATCCATTTATATTATTAAGAGATTCTGGTGTGCTAGACAATGCTCCTGCATTACATATTAATATGGATGTAAATGAGGCATTGCGGCCTGATTATATGATGTCGATCAAAGATGGTAATGATTTAAATCCATTGTTACAGAATTATTGGATGGTTATACATCCGCCGGTATTGTTCATGGGCTTTGCATCTACTATTGTACCATTTGCATTTGCTATTGCAGGATTATGGAAAAAACAATTTGGTGAATGGACCAAACCAGCTTTGCCATGGGCATTATTTTCTGCTGCCGTATTTGGGGTTGGTATTATGATGGGTGCTAAATGGGCTTACGAATCTTTGACCTTTGGAGGTTATTGGGCATGGGATCCGGTGGAAAATGCATCATTGGTTCCGTGGTTGATTTTAATTGCAGGTATTCATACTTTATTAATTTATAAACATAGCGGCCACTCATTACGTGCCACTTATTTATTTATAATACTTTCATTCGGCTTTGTATTGTATTCAACTTTTCTTACCCGCAGTGGAATTTTGGGAGAAACATCGGTGCATGCATTTACTGACTTAGGCATGAACTTTCAACTATTAATGTTCTTATTAGTATTTGTAGTACCTGCACTTATTTTCTTTATAAAAAATTACAAGCAAATTCCCAGCATACAAAAAGAAGAAAATGCATCATCCAGGGAGTTCTGGATGTTTATTGGATCATTAGTATTCTTTTTATCTGCATTAGTTATTATTGGTAAAACATCTTTACCTGTGTTGAATAAAATACTGGGGACAAAATTTGCTCCGCCGGAAGATGCAGAATTTGCCTATAACAGTATTCAAGTTTATGTGGCAGTTATTATTGGATTATTGACTGCCGTCACGCAGTATCTTAAGTATAAAGAAACATCCGCTAGTTTCTTCTGGAAGAAAATTTTAATACCAACAGTGATTGCTGCCATTGCTGCTACATTGATTCTTTTATATGGCAATATCAATTATGACAAGAAAGGACCAGTTTTCTTAGGATCAATTTGGCTGGCCGTTGCCTGCAGTGTTTATGCTATCGTAGCCAACTTTGCTTATCTCTGGTTAGGCATAAAAGGTAAATTAAAATTATCAGGCGGTTCTGTTTCGCATTTTGGATTTGGACTAGTATTGCTGGGAATTTTAATTGCCTCTTCAAAAAAAGAAGTGCTTTCTAATAATATTAATGGCATTCCTGCACCATTGGATAAAAACGAAGACCCAAGAGAAAATCTGACCTTGGTAAAAGGATTGACTTCTGATATGGGAAAATATACCTTGACTTATCTTGGAGATTCATCACATCCGAAAAAACAATTATCATTTTATAAAATTCATTTCAAAAGTAAAGACGGTAAAGAAGAATTTACGCTGACGCCAAATTCGTTTGTCAACTACAAGGGCAATGAAGGATTAATGAGTAATCCTGATGCTCGTCATTATTGGAACCATGATGTGTTCACTTATATTACGTCTATCGCCAATCCAGATAATACAAAAGACACGGCTAAATTTAAAACTGCTTTTTTAAAACCCGGCGATTCACTATTCTACTCAACTGGCTTTCTTGTTTTTGAAGATGTGAAAAAGAAAGATAGCTTACCGCCTGAACTTTTTGGAAAAGATGGCAGCTTGCATGAAGCACCAATGAAAATTTATTCAAAAAGTGGTTCTATTTATTCTGTCACTACAAGACTTGCTATAGCAAAAGGTGAAATACTTTCATTACCCGATACTATCACTGCGGAAAGCATAGTTCTGCAACTACAGAAAGTAAACGCAGATAAAAGCATAGAATTAGGCATTAAAGAGTCCAATGCCATTATGCAATATGTAACTATAAAAGCCTACAAATTTCCTTTTATCCGGTTGATTTGGTGGGGTGTTGTAATTACAGCGATTGGAATATTAATGAGCATGGTAAGGCGCATATCAATTAATAAGAAAAAGCAATCAGTTTAGCAGACTGCCTATTATATACACCCTCAATGGTTTATAACACCGTTAGGCTCCATTAGAATTTTAGCTTTTCGTCAACAGCATCTGTTTTAGTTTTGTTGTCCGTATATGAAATGCGGCAAGTGTTATATAATTTTACATTCTAAGTGAAAATCCCGGGCAGATATCAAAAGAATTTTAAACTGCTGGCATTATTTATACTATTGTCAGCCAGCCGTTTATTTGCCCAAGTTGATTCCTTACCCGTCGCCACCGATTCCAGCGAATATGCATTGCGGTATATGAAAGAGCAGGCAAAAAAATGGGGGCCAAATGATACTGTTATTGTTCCGGCGATTTGGTACAATAAAGAAATCATTAATTACAAAGAAATGGAGATGGCATGGGTATCTAATTTGTCTCCAGATAAATTGCAAAAATATATCGAGGAATGGACCCGTTTGCGTAATGCAGTATATGTAACCTATCCATATGCAAGAATTGCCGGCGTTACTATCAATGATATTACGAAGCAACTTGAAAATGTAGATTCCAAAGTAGAAAGAAAGGCATATATAAAATCCAGAGAAAAAGAATTGAAAAAACAATTCAGCGATCCGCTTTCTAATCTTTCAGTCTATCAGGGGAAAATCTTAATGAAGTTGATCAACCGTCAGACTGGTAATAATTGCTATCAAATAATTAAAGATTATAAAGGTGGTTTGAATGCAAGGTTTTATCAAACAGTTGCATTTTTTGTTGGTGGTAATTTGAAACAGGAATGGGACATCAATGAAAATAAACTCGATCGCCAGATCGAAAGCATTGTAAAAGAAATTGATGGCAACTGGTATAATAATCCGTATAGAAGATAGTTGCCAATTTCTGATTTTAGGTTTTTGATTTTTGATTTCCGTAATTGACATTTTCTTTTAATTCCAATCAATCGTTGCTAACTTTACTTTTACGAATGCATAGAGCATTGAGCAACAAGTAATCAACAAAAAATGAAATTAGATATTCTCGCTATTGGCGTTCATCCAGATGATATAGAACTAGGTTGTTCCGGAACAATAATCAATGAAATAAAAGCAGGTAAAAAAGTAGGAATTGTAGATCTTACTCAAGGAGAATTGGGAACAAGGGGAACAATTGAAACTCGCTACCAGGAAGCAGCAAATGCAGCAATGATAATGGGAGTGCAAGTGCGGGAAAATTTAAAAATGCGTGATGGCTTTTTCAAAAACGATGAAGAACATCAATTAAAATTAATTGCAGCAATTCGCAAATATCAGCCAAGCATTGTTATTGGAAATGTATTACATGATCGGCATCCTGATCATGGACGTGCAGGCAAGATGATCGCTGATTGTTGCTTTTTATCAGGTCTTGCAAAAATAGAAACCAAAGACGAAAATAATGTAGCGCAACAACGGTGGAGGCCTTCCTATGTGCTCCATTACATTCAGGATTGGTACCATGAACCAGATCTATTGATTGATATTAGTGATGTGTTTGAACAACGTATGAAATCTATTGAAGCTTACACTACGCAATTTTATACAACAAACGATAATAGCGGCGAGCCGCAGACTTATATTTCAACACCTGATTTTTTGGATAGTGTAATAGCAAGGGCAAGAATGTTTGGCAAACGCATTGGTGTTAAATATGCTGAAGGATTTATTTCAGAAAAAAAGATAGGTATTCGCAGTCTCGATTCATTAATACAAAATGAGACCTAAGTATTTTTACATAGAACAACGCTGTAGCAAAAACAATCGTTAGCGTTGATTCTGTTATCAAAACATTAAACAACACCGCTTTATCCACAGCACTGTATTAACGTATTTTTCCGATGGTTTCTGCCTTAGATAGTATACCTTTGCCTTCTGAAAAAGTAGTATAATGGCAATCCCAAAATTCTCAACCACATCCCAATCTTTTCATACCGAATTGAAAAAAAGAATTGGTGAATATTTTAAACAAGCCGGTAAGTCTTCAACTGGTAACATCCATCTATATTCGAAAGCAATCATCCTCGTATTAAGCTTTGTATTTGTTTACATACATCTTGTATTTTATACCCCAGCAACCTGGTTGGCAATCGTGGAATGCATTATACTTGGTGGCTTGACAGCGGCTATTGGTTTCAATGTAATGCATGATGGAATGCATGGAAGTTTCAGCCGATACAAATGGGTAAATGAATTAGCAGGGTTATCATTAAATTTTTTAGGCGCCAATAATTTTATGTGGCGCAACAAACATAATATTATTCATCACACATTTACCAATATTGAAGGTATTGATGATGATATAGAAGCGAAGCCATTGTTACGTCTCTGCGAGACACAGAAGTATTATAAAATCCACCGTTTTCAACATTGGTACTTTTGGTTTGCTTATTCGCTCCTTTACATCTGGTGGGTTTTCTTTACTGATTATAAAAAATACTTCCTAGGAAGAATTGGACCAACACCATTAAAGAAAATGTCTATCGGCGATCATATTTCTTTCTGGGGATTTAAATTATTGCATGCATTCATTTTTGTTGCTGTTCCGATTTCAGTATTAGGTTTCAGTACCTGGATAGTAGGATTTATTATTTATGGCATGTTTACCGGTTTTGTATTGAGCATTGTATTTCAATTAGCACATACAGTTGAGCATACAGGCTTCCCTGAAATAAATGAGACAACTGGTAAGATGGAGGATGAGTGGGCTGTTCACCAGTTAAAAACTACCGCCAATTTTGCTACCAGAAATAAATTAATTTCCTGGTGGGTAGGTGGTTTGAATTTTCAGGTTGAACATCATTTGTTCCCAAGAATATCGCATGTGCACTACCCTGCTATCAGCAAAATAATTAAGAAAGCTTGCCAGGATTTCAATATTCCTTATATAGAATATCCCAAAATGAGGCTTGCCGTGATTTCGCATGTTACGCATTTAAAAAATTTGAGTAGAAAGTAATATGTTGCTTTATCGAAATATTTGACCGCTGCAGGATAATTTAATTCTGACAGCGGTTTTTTAATGGTTTGTTGCCTTCCCTCTTATCCACATTTAAGGCTGAGTATTTTGATTCTAGTTTAAAGGCATTTAACTTGCACCGTTTTGTAATTTATTGACTATGGTTGATCTTTCTAAATACGACCCCAATTGTGTAAGCAATCCCGACAATAATATTTTCGGCTTACCTACAACAGAGGAAAATTCTTTATTAGTGATTGTTCCCATCCCCTGGGAAGTAACAGTAAGTTATGGCTCAGGCACCGCTAGGGCGCCAGAGGCAATCTTCAAAGCAAGCATGCAGGTAGATCTTTTCGATGCTGAAATGCCGGATGCATGGAAGCAAGGATTTTTTATGCGTCCCGTTGATAAAAAAATCCTGATGAAAAGCGATTACCTTAGAAAAGAAGCAGAACTATATATTGATTACATAGCACACGGTGAGGAAGTAGCTGCAAACCAGTTTATGTGCAAAACACTTAAAGAAGTAAATGAAGGTGGCGTTTATTTAAATAATTGGGTGTACGAACAAACAAAGGCTTTGCTAGAAAAAAATAAATTGGTTGGAATTTTGGGTGGTGATCACAGTGCGCCACTGGGGTACATGAAAGCCATTGGTGAAAAGCACGGAGATTTTGGAATTTTACAAATAGATGCTCACGCCGATTTGAGGGATACCTATGAAGGATTTAACTACTCGCATGCCAGCATTTTTCACAATGCATTGAAAGAAATACCACAAATAGAACGGTTAGTTCAGGTTGGTGTTAGAGATTATAGTCAATCTGAATTTGAATACATCAAGAACAGCAACTATCGCATTGTTACCTATTTTGATAAAGAAATAAAACAACGTCAATTTGAAGGGGATACCTGGAAAAACATCGCAGAAGAAATTGTAAGCAAACTGCCGGAAAAAGTATTTATCAGTTTCGATATTGATGGCCTTGACCGTAAACTTTGCCCCCATACCGGCACCCCTGTACCAGGCGGATTTGAAATGGAGGAAACCTTTTTCATTTTCCGAAAATTGATTGAAAGCGGTCGAAAAATTATAGGTTTCGATTTGAGTGAAGTTGGTATCAGCGATTCGGATTGGAACTCTAATGTAGGGGCAAGAGTGCTGTTCAAACTGTGCAATTTATTAGTGACCAGCAACAGCTAAATGAAACAATTTCAACTCACTTTACGGAATGATAAATTGAAGCAATACGACCGTATTGCTTTGTTCATTATTATTATCAATTTAGCGCTATTTACTTACCTGTCTATTACATCGGAATTAAAATCAATTAGAATTGCAGCTATACTCGGCATTGCTTTAACAATCATCTGTTTAGGTATTGAATATTTTCTTGTTTCAATTAAGAAAAATGAAAATTCCCCTTATAAAATATATGCAGAATATGCCATTGCATTCGCATGGCTGCAAATGGGATTTTGGTGGATCGGCATAGTGGTTTTTTTTCTCGGTTTTTTATACCAAATATCAAAAAGGCCTTTACTAATAAACGTACTAGATGAGAAAGTAACCTATCCTTCTTTTCCTCAAAAAAACATTCCTTGGGCGAACCTAAATAATATCATTTTAAAAGACGGTTTGTTGACCATTGATTTGAAAAATAATAAATACATCCAGCAACCAGTTGACGAAACAAAGACCGCCGTAAATGAGCAGGAATTTAACGACTTTTGCAGGGAACAATTGAATTCATGAGCCTGACACAATCTCCATATATTCTTTATTCTGACGGTAAAGGAAATATTTTCGAAGACACATCGCTATTTGTAACCGGACGCAGTGGCTGGGATGCTGTGCCCGTACCTGAAGATGAATGGATAGAACTACCGAATGGTGGCTCGCTGTATCAACTGCCCGGTCGCCGTGGCATTGGCATTGATGTAGAAACTGGCGATATGCGGCTATGCGAAAAAGGATGGGCTGTCGCAGCTTTTATTCCTCCTGCTCATACTGGTTTTTATATTTCAGCTTACGAGAGTGCACCCGACTCTCCTACGCTTCCGTTGTTTTGCTATACTGCCGCAGGATGGCTTGATAATAAATTTTATGTCCCAGCTACGAGAGTTGAGCCGGACATTAGACAAGATTGCGAAGGTTATGATACAAAAAAAGTAGAAACGGGTGTAAAACATTTATTAAAACACTACCCCCATAATCGTTTAGTCAATCATCTCTCGAATAATTGCGCATTGACCTATCAATGTCCTGCCGCAAGAAATTTTGCATTGGGCAGATGGGAATGTCCTGTACCAGTTTCCCCTGCATGCAATGCTAATTGTGTTGGATGTATATCATTACAACCAGATGAAGAGCCGATTGTTTCTACGCAGGATCGTTTAACCTTTAAGCCAAGTGCCGAAGAGATTGTAGAGTTTACAGTACCGCATTTAGAATCCGCTCCTTTTCCAATCATCAGCTTTGGCCAGGGTTGCGAAGGAGAGCCATTATTGATGTGGGAAACTATCAGAGAATCTATTATTGAAATAAGAAAGCATACAAAAAAAGGTAGCATCAATATCAATACCAATGGATCAAAACCCGATGCCGTAAGAGCATTATGTGAAGCAGGCTTGGATTCAATTCGGGTAAGTACGAACTCTGCCAGAAAGGAAATTTACACACCTTATTATCGTCCGAATAATTATCAATTTGAGGACATTGTTGAAAGCCTTAAAGTCGTGAATTCATTTGGCGGCTGGACTTCTATCAACTATTTTGTGTTCCCAGGAATGACCGATTCTATAGCAGAATATGAAGCATTAAGGAAGCTAATTAAGGAAACTGGTTTGAAGATGATTCAATGGCGCAATTTTAACATTGATCCTGATTGGTATTTAGGTAAAATTGGAGTTGTAGATACTGGTGAATGCCTCGGTGTTAATCAGTTGCAACAATTGATTAAAGAAGAATTTCCGGATTTAAAATATGGTTACTTCAACCCGCCAATAGAAAGAATTAAAGGCAAATTTGAATTGGATTTTGCTCATCATTAAGCAAAACCGTTTCAAAGTTTTCATTTGAATTAATGAGTCAAACTACCTCAAAAAATATTTACATCGGTATTTGGTTCGCCGTGCTAACTACGTTGATCTGGTCTGGAAATTTTATCGTAGCCCGAAGCGTCATAAAAGATATTCCGCCTATCAGCCTTGCGTTTTTTCGATGGTCTTTAGCGACAATTCTCATTTCCTTTTTTGCTTTTAAACAATTAAAAAATGACTGGCCGATTATCCGGCAATCCTGGCATTATTTATTTTGGGTAGCGCTTACCGGTATCGCCCTTTTCAATACGTTTGTTTATGTCGGCGGCCATTACACTTCAGCTATCAATCTTGCATTGATCGGTACTACCTCCTCGCCCATCATGGCAAATATCCTTGCAAGAATTTTTCTCAAAGAAAAGATTGGCTGGTTTAAAATTATTGGTATTGCTTTATGTGTGACGGGAGTACTTTTTTTATTATCAAAAGGCGATTTCAAAAACCTGCTTAGTTTCAAATTTTCAGAAGGCGATCTTTGGGTATTACTTGGCGCATTTTGTTTTGCCGTCTATAATGTATTGATTAGAAAAAAGCCTGTTGCTATTTCTCCTCCTGGTTTTCTGTTTACTATTTTCTTTCTTGGTACTATAATGCTATTCCCATTTTTTATTTGGGAGTCGAATAATCATCCAGCAATTGTGTGGACCTGGCCACTTGCCGGTGTGATAATCTATCTTGGACTTGGGGCTTCCGTGATATGTTATTTGCTATGGAATTCTGCCATTCAAAAATTAGGCGCCGGACGAACTGCTTTATTCGGAAATCTGATTCCCATTTTCAGCACCAGCGAAGCGGTATTCTGGCTGCATGAAAAATTCACCACAAATCATGTTATCAGTATGGTGATTGTGCTAACTGGTTTGCTGGTGGCAAATGCTCCTTTGTTCTTTAAGAAAAAATAATACAGGGCTAAGGGTAAAGGAGTGAAACGAGGTGAAGAGTTATCGCAATACTCTAATTTCTCCGCTATTAACTGTTAATTTTTAAGACAACTGTGTTTTCCTCCTTTTCTCTTTTATGCTCACAGCTTTTTAACATTATATAAATCACTATTTGTGCAAGTTGCACGCCATTTGCATCGTTAATAACAGGTGTGAAAAACATTGATAACCAACACCGCTCACCAAATAGTAAATTTGTATGAACAACACTTACGCAATGTCTGCATCCCTTGAAGCCAAACATAGGTCACAGGCCTCTATGATTACTGCCGGTTTTGCCGGGTTCATGCTTTTGCTCATGTTCCTGCTGAAATGGGATATGCCTGCGCTAGAAAAAATTGTACAGGAGCCAGGTATCGAGGTAGAATTAACATTACCTCCTGATCCACCAGAACCTCCACAATCTTCGAATGAAGAAAGCGGCGGCGGCGGTGGTAATCCAGTTCAGGCAGCTGGTGTGGCCGGCGTCGCTCCGGAAACTCCTCCCACAACTTCGAAAGAAGTAGATGAGGATGATGATAAATCCAATCCAGAAGTAACAACTCCAAAAGCGGTTGCAGTAAAATCACCAAGAGTGAATGAAAATTCTGTCGCGAAAGCAGAGCCTAAACCCGTAGTTGAAACGCCTGCACCTCCAAGGCCAAAAGCGGTATTGGGTAAAACAACAACTGGTGCTGGTAAAGGTGGTGGTGCAGCCGAAGATTATGATCGTAGTGGTGGAAATGGTAATGGAACCGGAGTTGGTAACGGCAACGGAACTGGCGGTGGTACAGGAAATGGCAATGGTGGCGGAAATGGTAATGGAACTGGCGGCGGTAGCGGGCCTAAAGTAACTAACGGCGATCGAAAAATTGTTAGAAGTTATTCTTTCGATGGTGACCTAGATAAAGCAACGATTTATGCAAATGTGAGTGTGTCACCGGAAGGCGTTGGTAAATTTGTAAACGTAGCAAAAGGGTCTTCCAATAGTGGTTCTGCTTATAAAGAAGCAATCATTCGTTACTTGCAAAATATTCGTTTTGATAAATCAGATCATGAATCGATGGTAACCGTACGATTCAACTTTACCGTTAATTAAAAAAATAAAAATCATAGTGAGCCATTCTTCGAAAGAAGAGTGGCTTTTTTATTTTATAGAGATCGCTTTGCTAAATTTGCCCTGATGACTTACGAACAAACTCTTGATTATTTATTTTCACGGCTTCCTATGTTTAGTCGCATTGGCGCTGCTGCATACAAAGCTGATTTGACTAATACGATAACACTTTGTGATTCCTTAAAAAATCCGGAGACGAAGTTTAAAAGTATTCACATTGCAGGGACAAATGGAAAAGGATCCGTTAGTCATATGCTGGCAGCTATTTTACAAACTGCCGGATATAAAACCGGTCTTTATACTTCTCCGCATCTAAAAGATTTTAGAGAACGTATAAAAGTGAATGGCGATATGATAACTGAAGAGTTTGTTATTGATTTCACTAAAAAAATAAAACCATTAATTGAAAAGATAAATCCAAGCTTTTTTGAAATTACCGTAGCGATGGCCTTTGATTATTTTGCGCAGCAAAAAATCGATGTGGCAATTGTAGAAACGGGTTTGGGAGGAAGATTAGACAGTACAAACATTATTAATCCCGAGCTTTCTATTATTACAAATATTGGTTGGGACCATATGAATTTATTAGGCGATAGTTTGGAAAAGATTGCTTTTGAAAAAGCAGGAATTATTAAAGAAAATATTCCTGTAGTAGTTGGTGAAGTACTTGCTGCAACTGAATCTGTATTTGCAAAAACAGCTATTGAAAAAAATACTAGTTTACATATTGCTTCAAAAAAAAGACAGGTAACAGACTGGGATTGGCATAAAAATGAATTGGTCGCTGAAGTGTCAGAAGCACATCATACAGATCACAAAGTATATCATCTTGATTTACCGGGTATTTATCAAACAAAAAATTTATTGACTGTATTGGAAGCATGTTCTCAATTGCAGCAACAAGGATGGAAAATTGACGATAATATCATTCATAAAGGGCTTCAGCATACAAAAAAACTCACAGGCTTACATGGACGATGGGAAATCATTCATCATGCCCCGTTGGTTGTATTGGATGTTGCACATAATATAGATGGGATCAAACAACTGGTACAACAAGCTGAATTAACTGAACATCATCAATTGCATATAGTAATTGGTATGGTAAAAGATAAAGAAGTAGAAAAAGTATTAGCATTACTTCCTAAACATGCATCCTATTATTTTACCAAAGCCCAAATACCGAGAGCATTGCCAGAAGAGGAATTAATGGAGAAAGGAAATCAACTTCGATTGAAAGGCGATTCATTTCCCAATGTAAATGATGCATTGGAATTTGCTCTACAACATGCACATCCTGATGATATGATTATTGTTTGCGGCAGTGTGTTTTTAGTAGGAGAAGTAAATGAACTGCACTATTAAAATTTCAACTCGCCCATTTTCTCCAGCGCATACATAATACAGCTAACATGCATGGACTGAATAATTTTATTTTCGCGGAGCAGTTGCTTTAATTCATCAATACTCATTAGGACCACTTCGATTTCTTCGTTTTCATCCAGCTTTTGTGCGGCTACTTTTTTTCCCCCTTTTGCGAGAAACATGTGCAGCAAATTATTATTACTAGAAGGGTTCGGAGAAATTCGTCCTAAATATTCATAGGAAGAAAATGAATAACCCGTTTCTTCCAGCAATTCCCTTTTCATGGCTTCTGTATAATCTTTGTCTGAATCATCTACACAGCCTCCGGGTAATTCAATACCAACTTCTCCCAATGCATGACGATACTGACGTATCATTACTACTTTACCATCTTCCGTTATAGGTAATGCTGCTGCCCATGTTGGAAATTCATAAACATAAAAAGGATCAACAATTTTTCCTGCAGGTGTTTCGCAGCGATCTCTACGCACTTTAAACCATAAATCTTTAAAGAGATATTCTGACGAGAGGATTTTCCATTTTAGATTCGGCATGGAGAAAAGTGCTGAGTTTTAAGTCGTGAGTAGTGAATTGTGAGTAGCAAACTTCGATTCAAAAGAATTATTATCTATTAATTATTAATTACTCATCTCCATTTCATTCTTTCCCTCAGCGAAGTAATATGCGCCACATGATGTTTGCCATGCCATGCATACATACCGAGCAAAAACCATAAACGCATTGTCTTTTTACTTTCAGGATGATAAACTGTTTTGTTATTCCATTCATCATCCTTTACATATTTCAACACTTCATACAAACGAGCATGAATAGCATGAAGAATGGTGATAGAAATATTCACAGGCAGTTTTTGCACATCATGCATTTCTGCCCATAGTTTTTCCTCGTATGGTTTGATTGTTGGGTTATCTTCTGTAAGTCCCAGTTTGAAACGACAATAAGCATTTATGTGACTGTCTGCCACGTGATGCACTAATTGATGCACTGTCCATCCACCATCACGATACGGTGTTTGCAATTGTGCTTCATCGAGATTTAAAATGGCATTTTCAATTTGCAGCGGCAAAAATTTAATATCAGCCAACCACTCTATTTTTTGTGGAATAGAAAATGGTTTTGGTTCGTAATCACCAATAGGATACCGTGGGTCAACAGCAACTTTCGGCATATACTTATTTTTTATTTTACAATTTCCAATAACTCTACTTCAAAAATTAATGTAGCGCCACCTGGAATATCACTGCCTGCTCCCCTGTCTCCATATGCTAAATCAGAAGGTATCCATAATCTCCAATGGCTTCCTTCTTTCATTTGTGGCAATGCAATCTGCCATCCTCTTATCAATGCAGTTAGTGGCGCAGAAAAAGGTTGTCCTCTTTTGAAAGAATTATCAAATTCTTTTCCATCCAACAAAGTTCCTTTGTAATGTGCTTTTACTTTATCCCGCAATGCTGGTTGGGCACCAGTGCCTTCTTTTATTACTTCGTATTGAATTCCCTCCGGTAGTTCTTTTACACCTTCTTTGGTTTTGTTGGTTGCCATAAAAGCAGTCCCTGCCGCCTTCTGTGCTTCAATTTTTCCTTGCATATATTCTCTTAATTTATTTTGTGTACTCACTTGGTTAATTAATAATTAGTAATTAAAAAATAATAATTATTTAAATGCGATAAACAATCATATCCTATAAAGAACTATTATCTATCATCTATTAGTTATTATCTAATATCAGCCTTCTCTCAATGAATGACCTGTCAAATCAATAAACACATCTTCCAAATTTGCCAGCTTCATTTCTTTAGGTCTTTCAAAGCCTTTGGCTATTAAATCATCAATTAATTTATCAGGTGTGTTCAATGCAACAATATTTCCAGAATCAATAATAGCCACCCTATCGCACAAATATTCTGCTTCATCCATATAATGTGTGGTAATAATAACGGTGGTTCCGCGACTGCGAATATTTTTTACCAATTCCCAAAGGCTTCTTCTTGCTTGTGGATCCAAACCTGTTGTTGGTTCATCAAGGAAAATAATTCTTGGTTCATTAATCAAAGTAGTAGCAACAGAGAAGCGTTGCTTTTGCCCGCCACTCAATTCTTTTACTTTTGATTTTGCTTTGTCTTTCAGGTTGACCATTTCCAATAATTCCATTGGATTTACGTCCCTGTTGTATAACCCACAAAACAATTGAATAAGTTGTAATAAATTCAAACCAGGATAGTAACCACTGGTTTGTAATTGAACCCCTATTATTTTTTTTATTTCGTTTGGCTTTTTATCAAGATCCAATCCGTCAACAATTACCTCACCACTCGTCTTCTCACGAAGTGTTTCAATAATTTCCAGTGTGGTTGATTTACCTGCACCATTTGGACCGAGTAATCCAAATATTTCTCCCTCCATTACATCAAAAGAAATTCCTTTAACAGCATTGAAGTTGCCGTAATTTTTTACCAGATTTTTTACGGAGATAATTGTATTGGCCATTGCTATTAATTAGATTTCAAAGATAATTCCATTTTTACATCTGCTGTAAGAAAAGGCGCATCGGATACATCAACATATTTAAATCCGTATTGTTCATACAATTTCAATGCTGTTTTCAATTGGCTATTGGAAAAAAGAAAAATAAGATTTGCGTTATTTTCTATTGCTGTTGAAAGGCATTTATCGAGTAAAAATTTGCTGATGCCTCTTCCCCTATAGTCCGGATCAACACCCATTTTGATCAATTCGTATGAGGTCTCATTTTCTTTCCATAACCCGGCGGTACCAATCACTTTTTCTCCGTCCATTGCCAAAAAAATAGCGCCGCCATTTTTTATCACCGTTTCATCTGGGTTATCCATTATTTCAAGATCGTGTGATTCGGTGAGGCCGTATTTATCAAGCCATTCAAGATTTAATCTTTTAAAATCGGGCTGGTATTTTTTCTGATATGCAATTATCTCAATCATTCTTTCAAATAGGTTTCCAGTTCTTCCATCATTCCTTTGCTGCCAATAAATAATGGGCTGCGCTGGTGCAATTCAGTAGGAATTACATCGAGTATTCTTTGTTTACCATTGGTTGCTTTTCCACCAGCTACTTCTACAATAAATGCGAACGGATTACATTCATACAATAAGCGAAGCTTTCCTTTTGGTTTATCTGTTGTGCCGGGATAAGTGAAGATGCCACCTTTAATGAGGTTGCGGTGAACATCTGCCACCATGCTTCCAATATAGCGTTGGGTGTAAGGGCCGCCATTGGTTTTGTCTTTTTTCTGGCAAGCGGTAATATAATTTTTTACTTCTTCTTCATACTTGAAAAAATTTCCATGATTGACAGAATAAATCTTTCCAAAATCAGGGCATTTTATATCCGGGTGACTCAGTGTCCATTCTCCGATCGAGGGGTCTAATGTAAATCCATTCACTCCTCTCCTTGTAGCATACACTAACATAGTAGAAGATCCATAAACCATATATCCTGCTGCCACCATTTTATTACCCGGTTGTAAAAAATCTTCTGATGTTACTGCTGTTCCCAATGGTGTTATTCTTTTGTAAACACAAAAAATAGTACCGATAGAAACATTCACATCAATATTAGCGCTGCCATCTAATGGATCATAAAGACAAACGTATTTTGATTTCTTACTTATCTCATCATCAAACGCTACAAAATCATCGAGCTCTTCGCTGGCAATGCCTGCGCAGCTAATGCCATGACGCAACACCCCAGTAAACTGATCATTGGCAAATACATCCAATTTTTTCACTTCCTCACCTTGTACATTAATTGTACCTGCATCACCCAATATATCCACTAATCCTGCTTTATTCACTTCAGCATTCACCCTTTTTGCCGCAAGGCCCATATCTCTCAAAAGCCGTGATAATTCACCTGTAGCATTGGGCACATCTCTTAATGACTGAATCGTAAATTCATCAAGTGTTAAAATCTTTCTATTGATTGTCATGTTGGCAAGTTTGTAATGAGGCAAAAGTAAGGGTTTGATAATTAGCTGACATTGGCAACAAGTTAATAACTTGACCGGAATATTCCGACATTTGCAGCCATCTTTTAATGGTAAATAATCAATTGGTAATTCAGTATGAAGGTTTTCAAATTTGGCGGTGCCTCAGTAAACAGTGTGGAGCGAATTCAAAATGTCGGCCATATTCTGCAACATTGGGCTGGTGAAAAAATTGTGGTGATTATTTCTGCCATGGGTAAAACCACCAATGCACTTGAAAAAGTTACGGACGCTTTTTACAATGGAAAAAAAGATGAAGCGCTGCAATTATTCGAGCAGGTAAAGCAGCAACATCTTACTACAGCAAAATATTTGCTCGTGACAGAATATCTCTCTTGCGAGCAGCGTTTGAAAGATTTTTTTACAGAAGTGGAATGGCTACTACATGATAAACCCGTACGTGACTATGATTATTATTATGATCAAGTCGTTTGTTCCGGTGAATTATTTTCCACCGCAATTGTAAGTGCCTATTTGAATGAAAAAAATATTCCTAATAGATGGATGGATGTTCGTGATATTTTTAGAACAGATGATGATTTCAGGGATGCGACGATTGATTGGGAGTATACAAGCAATAAAGTTTTAAATGATGTGGTTTCTGAATTGAATAATTTCAATATCGTACTTACCCAAGGTTTTATTGGTGCTACTGATGAAAATGAAAGCACCACTTTAGGAAGAGAAGGAAGTGATTATACCGCTGCTGTATTTGCTAATATAATGGATGCTGAAAGCATAACGATTTGGAAAGATGTGGAAAGTGTAATGAATGCAGATCCAAAACAATTTAATGATGCTATTCCCATTTACGAATTGAATTATGCTGAGGCAGTTGAAATGGCTTATTATGGAGCACAGGTCATTCATCCGAAAACAATAAAGCCGCTGCAAAACAAACATATTCCATTGTATGTAAAATGCTTTTTAGATCCTTCACTACCCGGAACAATTATTCACGATAAACCAATCGCTAATCTTCCTCCTGTTATCGTATTGAAAGAAAAACAAGTGATGCTTAAAGTAAAGTCAACAGATTTTTCTTTTGTTGGCGATCACCAGGTGAGAGAATTATATCAAATTTTTGAATCATTACATATAAAGCCGAACCTCACTCAGATTGGCTCAATAAGTTTTATGGCTGTTTTAGATGACAGAGAAGATAAAATTGAAAAACTGGCATTGGAAGCCTCTGCGTTTCTGGAAGTGCAAATAGTAAAAGGACTGTCGCTACTTACAATCCTACATTATACTAAAGAAATTTTTGAAAAACTTACCAAAGAAAAAACCATCCTGCTCCGCCAGCAAACTCCTGAAACGATACAGGTTTTGCTAAGCCATTAACAGGATGGTTATATGTAGGTAACTAAATATTATCTTGGATTCTCGCCTTCACCGCAGGCAATGCCGCTAAAATCAAAAGTGCAGCATGCTGTTCTCGCACCAGATTTATAGTAACCATGTGTAGTACCTACAGCATAGTTATAAGTAAGCACTAATTTGTAGTATGATTTTGCTGCGCCTACAGTACCATAATCAAATTTAAGTACAGGTGTTGTTTGACAGTTTTGGCTTGGGTCAACTGCATAAGCAGGTGTAAAACCATTCCAGGTTGTTCCATCGGTGCTAATAGCTGCACTGCTTACATCAGACCAGCTAAAACAAGTACCAAATTCCATACCCCAGTGGCTAAGGTTTTGTACTGTTCCATTAGTACCATTTCCTGGATTGGTATTTTGTACCGACCATATCCATTCCCAATTTCCATTTGCTAACTGAGTATGGCTTTCAAGTGTGATGGCATAGGCACTTTCGTTACAAGCACCCATTGGTTGGGAGTTACCATTACCATTTGAATTTGCTGAATTTGTAGCATTGGTAATAATAGTTGCTGATGTCGTAGCAGTTGAAGTAGTATTAGCATTTACATTTGATTCATTCGTTACTGCATTATTCGATATCGAATCTTCAGTAAAACTTTTAGTACAAGAAATAAAAGCTGATGTTGCAACAAGTGCAAGTGCAAGGAGTCTAGTTGTTTTCATTTGATATTGATTTTAGTTTGAAAAACGGATTGGCGCCAATAGGCTAACCGGTGATAAATCTAATATCAAAAAAATAACTATGAAAGATAATTAGGATAATTCAATTCGCATTGAGAGTAAATTAGAAAATCAACTAAGGGGAATTACTCTGCTTCTACGGTTACTGTTTGTATCATCTTCTTCGCAACGGGTTTATCATTGAGCATAGCGGGAGTCCATGTGCCCATATTTTCAAGTCGAATAATCAATTCATCATTGAAATCATCACCATCTTTTAATCCTTTCAACACTTTTATATTTACAGGTACACCATCTTTATCAACAACAAATTCTACTTGTACAAAAACTTTTTTTACACCATCAGGTAAAAATTGAGCCATTTCTTTTCCCAACTTATCCAAATACTTCATAAAGGCATCTCCACCACCAGCAAATTGTGGCCATTGATGTACAGCATCTGCCAATACACCTACGTTGCGGGTACGATGCTGCATCGGAGGTTTTTTAACTGGCTTCTCTGCAGCCATCATTGATTTACGTGGAGGCACATCATTGATATTGTACTCACCTTTATCACCAATCATTACAACCGGAAGCTGTTTATATTTTTCAAAATAATCAAACGCATCTTCCATTCTTGCTGCAAACCTTTTAAGTGTGGGATCATCCTTTGCAAGATTCTCTAAATATTTTACACTTTTATCTTTATTAAACCTTACAGGAAAAATATGAACCGGAATAAAATCCTGTCCCTGATCTTTTGCATGCGCTGCTAAAATATACAACTCATCAATTTGCTCATCACGAATAGGAATACAACCAACCGTTACACAACTTCCATGAATAAAAATAGCACTGCCCGGTCTTAGCGAATCACTTAAAATTTTATCGGATGCATTGGGATAATTAATACCCAACGAGAGATAATAATTACTTCTCGGATTAAATTCATTGATATAATAAAATCCTTCAGGAACTTGATAATCGCCTTCCATTCTTTTAGGACCAAGTGTTCCTGCTAATGCACACACTTTATAGGTCTTAAAAAGTTTGAATTGATCTTTTATTTCATTCTTCACCCACACTTCCAATTGGCTGTCGTATTTAAACGAACGGATGTAAATATATTTTGCTGGCCAGATTAATTTTTGAGCCTCAAATTGCTTTTGCAGTGTATCCTCTTTACGCTGCATCGCTTCTGTTGGGCGGGGAAATGTTTTTTGTAATTCAATAAAAGAATTAGTACCACCTTTTTGCATAAGTGGCTGAGCTGTTGCAACCTGAAAAGCAGCGGTAAATAAAAGGAATGAAATGAGGTTTTTCATCATAATATGCTATTCGGAATGAACGGCAAGTAACAGATTTTATTTCAGCTTTTTTGCCAAACAATTTATAAAGATATCCAGAACGGGGAAGAAATGTGAATAAGACGTAACTACGAAGTATGAACTACGAAGTACGAATCGCAAGATCCTGCAAATCAGGCAGACTAATTAAACTTTAGGGTATCGGAATTCTAACCTCGTACTACTACTTATAAATTGCCTCTTGCCGCCTGCTCTCTCTCCAGGGCCTCAAATAATGCTTTAAAATTACCCTTCCCGAAGCTTTTTGCACCCTTCCGTTGTATGATTTCAAAAAATAATGTTGGCCGGTCTTCTAATGGTTTTGAAAAAATTTGTAACAGATAGCCTTCTTCATCTCGGTCAATCAAAATACCTAAGTTTTGCAACGGTTGTAGGTCTTCATCTATTTTACCCACCCTTTCAAGTACAGTTTCATAATAGCTGGATGGAATATTTAAAAACTCAATTCCTCTTTTTTGCAATTCTGTTACCGTTGCAACAATATCTGCTGTTGCAATGGCAACGTGTTGCACCCCTTCTCCATCATAAAAATCAAGATACTCCTCTACCTGGCTTTTCTTTTTTCCTTCAGCAGGTTCGTTGATTGGAAATTTTACAAAGCCATTTCCATTGCTCATTACTTTACTCATCAATGCAGAATATTCAGTAGAAATATCCTTATCATCAAAACTTAAAATGTTTTTAAACCCCATTACATCTTCGTAAAATTTGACCCAGGGATTCATTTGGTTCCAACCAACATTCCCCACACAATGATCTACATAGAGCAGGCCTGTTGATTCTGGGTTATAATTAGATTCCCATTTTTTAAACCCAGGAATAAATACACCATGGTAATTTTTTCTTTCAATAAAAAGATGAACCGTATCGCCATAAGTATGAATTCCACTTATCACTACCTCACCATCACTATCTTTTAATGTTTCTGGATGCTTGTAAGGTTTTGCGCCTCGCTTAGTTGTTTCTTCAAATGCACTTGTTGCATCTTCTACTTTTAATGCCAGCACTTTTACACCATCACCATGTTTGTATATATGATCTGCAATCGAATTGTCTTTTCTAAGTGGTGTTGTTAGTACGAACGTCAATTTATTTTGGCGAATAACATAGCTGACTTTGTCCTTCATACCAGTTTCTGGCCCGGCATAGGCCAAGGATTGAAATCCGAATGCAGTTTTGTAAAAATGTGCTGCCTGCTTTGCATTGCCTACATAAAATTCTATATAATCCGTTCCCTGCAATGGAAGAAAATCGGTTGTTGTCTCTTTATTAATTGCTGCGGTAGTTGCTGCTTTCATATTTATCAATTCTAGTGTTCAGAAATATTGATTCCAGGTGGTCTTATAAAAAAAGAAATAAAAAATTTCTTTAAGAAAGAAGGGAATCCATTGCCAGCGTCTCCATCAGCAAATTGAAATTGCTGCGGTGGTCAGTAAATAATTTATGTGCATAATCGGGACGCATTGCACAAAGTTACAGAAAGATTCGCTGGTTAACCTGGTCCATTTTTTTTGACAAATACCGAAGCGGCGTGAATATTATCGCAGTGATTTTAATAATCGAAATCCTTATTTTTGACGACCTTAAACCACTAGCTTCTACCGATGTTTTTCTTCAGCGGAACCTTCTACGTTATTACAATTATTCTGCAGGCTATCTGTGTTATTCATTGTATCAAAAAAGGAAATCAAACTAATTGGATCTGGCTGATTGTATTTCTTCCGGTAATAGGTTCTATAATTTATTTATTTTCTGAAGTATTGACTAAGGGGCAAATGCGTTCAGCAAGTTCTGGCGTTTCCGCAATCGTTAGTCCGCCGGGATCGATGAAAAAATTAGAAGCCAATCTTAAATTTTCTGATACATTTAAAAATAGAATTGCATTGGCAGATTGTTGTCTTGCAAAAGGACAAACAATAAGAGCCATTGATTTATATGAAAGCAGTTTGACAGGAACTTTTGCTGAAAATGAATATGCTATTTCGCAATTGATTATTGCCTATTACCAGGAAAAACGATACAGCGATATCATCAGCATTGCTAAAAAGATTTACAAGCATCCGCAATTTCCCCGTTCCAAGGCACATATTTTTTATGCAATGTCATTAGGTTACACTGGTAACAATGAATTAGCAGAGAAAGAATTTTTAATGATGCAAGGGCGTTATTCCAATTTTGAATGCCGTTACTACTATTCGCTATTTTTGCAACTCAATAACCGGACAGATGAAGCAAAACAAGTGCTTCAAAACATTAAAGATGAAATTCCACAATTAAGTGCTGTTGAAAAAAGATATCATCGTGAATGGATAAACCTGGCAAAAGAATCATTGAGAAAAATATCATGACCCAACCAACAAATACGAACACTGCTATAAAAAAAATCGGCATACTAGGTGGAGGCCAATTGGGTCGTATGTTATTACAGGCAGCAGCCAACTATCCTGTTGAAACTTTTGTACTGGAAAATGATGACGAATGTCCATCGGCACACCTCTGTCAACATTTTACAAAAGGCGATATAAAAAATTTTGACGCTGTATATAATTTCGGAAAAGGATTAGATGCTATTACCATTGAAATAGAAAACGTAAACGTGGAGGCATTGGAAAAATTAGAAACGGAAGGGGTAAAGGTTTTCCCCCAACCATCGGTACTGAGAACAATTAAGAATAAAATTTTACAAAAAGAATATTATAAACAACATAGCATTCCCACGCCTGATTTTATCATTACTCAAAATCTTACTGCATTAAAAGAACAGGAAGCTTTTCTTCCTGCTGTGCATAAAATTGGCGAAGGTGGTTATGATGGAAAGGGTGTGCAATTATTGAAAACAAAAGAAGATATTTCAAAAGGCTTTGACGCTCCATCTGTGTTGGAAAAAATGGTTCGTATAAAAAAAGAAATTGCACAGATGATAGCCATCAATGAAAAAGGGGAAGTGGCATTATATCCTCCTGTGGAAATGCTTTTTGATCCTGTATTGAATTTATTGGATTATCAACTTTGTCCTGCCGAGCTGGATGAAAAAACACTTTGGAAAGTTGAAGCCATTGCATTATCTGTTGTGAGAAACTTTAAATCTCCCGGCATTTTTGCAGTAGAACTATTTGTCGACATTAATAACGATGTACTGGTAAATGAAACTGCACCAAGGGTACACAATAGTGGCCATCATACTATCGAAGCGCATTATTCATCGCAGTTTGATATGCTTTGGAGGTTAATGCTTGATTATCCTTTAGGAAATACTGCGGCTATTCTTCCGTCTATTATGGTAAACATAATTGGTGCTGAAGGATACAGTGGCGATGTGGTATACGAAGGACTAAACGAAGCATTAGCAATTCAAAACGCATTTGTGCATCTATATGGGAAAAAGCAGACCAAGCCCGGTCGCAAAATGGGGCATGTTACAATTCTGAGTAAAGAGAAAGCCGAACTGATGCACCAGGCCAACAAAGTAAAGCACATTTTGTTCCCGAAAGCGTAAGTTTTCATCCCGTAAATAAACCGTTCATACTTACCTGATTTTCAGCACAAGTTTGGAGCCTTTTTCCCGTCCAAAAACATTCCATTATCCTTTATCTTTATTACCCTGTTAATTAATCAATTGCACTAGAAATTATACACATGAGCCCCACTAATTTTCTTTACACTTTGTTTTTTGTTTCAATAGTAGCATCCTGCGGTTCTAAAAGTAAGAAAGAAACAACGCCGCAAGCAGGTGCCAAACCTCCTGTTATGCGAGTGGATGGATATGTTTTAAAACCAGAAGCATTTCAGGAAAATATTGAAGTACCAGGTTCAGTTGTAGCAAATGAAGTAGCAGAAATTCATCCCGAAGTTTCTGGGCGGATTGTTCAATTAAATGTAGCAGAAGGAAAGTATGTAGGAAAAGGAACTTTGCTTGCAAAATTATACGACGGCGATCTGCGGGCACAACTTAATAAATTACAAATACAATTAGCCCTTGCGCAAAAAACAGAAGAGAGACAGGCACAGTTGTTGAAAATACAAGGTATCAGCCAGCAAGATTATGATATCAGCCTTTTGCAAGTAAATAGCTTGAGAGCCGATATGGGTATTTTACAAACAAGTATTCAAAAAACAGTGATAAGAGCGCCATTCAGTGGTAAAATTGGGTTGAAAGCAATTAGCCCCGGTGTGTATGTTACTCCTGCATCTGTAATTGCAATCATCAACCAGACTGATCAATTAAAACTGGATTTTACTGTTCCCGAAAAATATGTCGACAAAATTAAGATTGGGCAGCTCGTTACATTTTCTTATGAAGGGTCTGACAAAGAATTAGCGGCTAAAGTTGCAGCAACAGAATCAAACGTAACAGAGAATACACGTAGCCTGGTAGTAAGGGCTGATGTAATTGGTAAACAAACATCCCTATTACCTGGTGCATTTGCAAAAGTGAAATTAAGTTTCGATCCCAATCCGAATGCATTGCTGATTCCAACACAAGCTGTATTACCGCAAGCGAGAGGAAAAAAAGTTATACTGTATAAATCAGGTACTGCAATATTCGCTGATGTAACAACTGGTGTGAGAGACTCTGCGAGAGTGCAGATAACAGACGGATTGAAAGCAGGAGATACGGTGGTAGTTACGGGATTATTAAGTGTGCGACCAGAAAGTAAAATACAGATTGGGAAAATAGTGAACAAATAGTAGTGGTTACATAATGATTCAAATTAAAATTCCTCTTTAGGGGATCGGGATATGAATATATCAGAATTAAGTTTACGGAGACCAGTATTAGCAATTGTAATGAATATTATTATTGTTGTATTCGGTGTGATAGGATTTAAGTTTCTTGGTGTAAGAGATTATCCTGCTATTGACCCTCCGAATATTAGTGTACGTACCTCCTACCCCGGCGCTAATGCAGATATTATAGAGACACAACTTACTGAGCCGATTGAAAAAGCGGTGAATGGAATTGCAGGTGTTAAAAACATTACTTCATCCAGCAGTAATGGTACCAGTAACATCAACGTGGAATTTGATTTGAGTGTTGATTTAGAAGCTGCGGCCAATGATGTAAGAGATAAAGTATCACAAGCACAACGATCATTACCGTCCGATTTAGATGGTCCACCTGTAGTATCAAAAGCAGATGCAAGTTCCGATCCTATTATTTCAATGACGGTGCAAAGCAATACAAGGAATCAATTGCAGATGTCGGAATATGCGAATAATGTATTGGTGGAACGTTTGCAAACTATTCCCGGTGTAAGTGGAATACAGATATGGGGTGAAAAAAGATATGCCATGCGTATCTGGATTGATCCCGCAAAATTAGTTTCATTTAATATTACTGCAAATGATGTGCAAGCAGCATTGTTAAGAGAAAATGTAGAATTACCTTCTGGAAAAATTTCTGGTAATGCTACTGAACTTACCGTAAGAACCTTTGGTAAATTAAATACAGAAGAAGATTTTAATAATGTCATCATTGCAAATATCAATGGTGCCGATATACGATTGAGCAATATTGGCGAAGCAGTATTAGGACCAGAAAATGAAGAAACTGTTTTGAAAGGTGATGGTATACCCATGATTGCATTAGCGATTATTCCTCAGCCGGGTTCTAATTATGTTGCCATTTCCGATGAATTTTATAAAAGACTGGAACAGATTAGAAAAGATGTTCCTGAAGATGTAAAAATTAATATCGCATTAGATCAAACCAAGTTTATTAAAAAATCAATTCTTGAAGTGGAAGAAACTTTGATGATTGCATTTTTATTAGTGGTAATGATCATTTATGCGTTCTTCCGGGATTGGATTATTGCAATTCGTCCATTAATAGATATTCCGGTTTCATTGATTGGTGCGTTCTTTATTATGTACGTAATGGGATTTACCATTAATGTACTTTCCTTGCTGGCAATTGTATTGGCTACCGGACTTGTGGTGGATGATGGCATTGTGGTTACCGAGAACATCTATAAAAAGATGGAGAAAGGAATGAACAAATGGCAAGCTGCAGTCGAAGGATCGAAAGAGATTTATTTTGCAGTAATTGCTACGTCAATCACACTCGCCGTAGTGTTTCTTCCCATTATGTTCTTGCAAGGTTTTGTTGGGCGATTGTTCCGGGAATTTGCAATGGTAGTTGCTGGTGCTGTATTGATTTCTGCATTTGTATCATTGACATTAACACCTGTACTTAACGTAAAACTAAGTAAGAAAGATGTTCATAAGCATTCCTGGTTTTATAATAAAACAGAGCCTTTCTTCCGTTGGTTGGAAAATAGTTATCATGCTGCACTAAAACGATTCATGAAAGTAAGATGGATAGGACTTATTATTATCGCAGTATGTATTGGACTAACTTTTCTGATATATGGAAAATTACAATCAGAATTGGCACCAATGGAAGATCGCAGCCAGTTCCGTGTACAAATGACAGGGCCTGAAGGAACTTCTTTTGATGCCATGGATAAATTTGTGGATCGGGTATCCAATTTTGTAATGGATTCTGTTCCAGAAAAAGAATTGGTTTTGAGTGTTACCTCACCAGGTTTCTCTGGTACCGGTAATGCGAATACAGGATTTGTACGTGTAACCCTCACACCTCCGGAAGATCGAGAACGATCTCAGAAAGAGATTGTACAAATGGTCAATAAAAATTTAGCGAAGTTTAATGAGGGTCGTTCGGTTGTAATTGAAGAACAAACCATTTCAGTAAACCGTCGTGGCGGACAGCCCGTTTCTTTTGTAATTCAAAATAATAATTTCGATAAGCTTACGGCTATTCTTCCAAAAATTTTAGAGCAAGCAAGACAAAGCAAAGTATTGCTTAATGCAGATGTTGATTTAAAATTTAATAAACCTGAACTAAGAGTTGAAATAGATCGGTTGAAAGCCGCTCAATTAGGAGTAAGTGTTGATGATATTTCTCAAACCTTACAATTAGCTTATAGTAATCGCCGGCTTGGCTATTTTACAAAAGATGGTAAACAATACCAGGTAATGGGCCAAGTGGCGAGAAGTGACCGTGACGATCCTAATGATTTAAAAACATTGTTCGTTCGTAACAATCGGAATGAACTAATTAGTTTGGATAATTTAGTTACTACTGGTGAAGCGAATACCCCTCCTACTATTTATCACTTTAACCGTTATAAATCTGCAACGATCTCGGCTGGCCTTCAACCCGGCTTTACAATTGGAGATGGTATTGCAGAGATGGATAAGATTACTGATAAGTTATTAGATGAAACATTTGCCACTTCACTTTCTGGATCATCGAGAGATTACGCAGAGAGTTCCAGCAATATTGGATTTGCATTATTATTAGCAGCAGCGTTGATTTTTCTAATCCTTGCAGCACAATTTGAAAGTTTTATCGATCCATTTGTCATCATGTCCACCATTCTTTTAGCCATACCGGGAGCCTTATTATCTCTTTGGATATTTGGACAAACAATAAATATCTTTTCACAGATTGGTATTATTATGCTGATTGGTTTGGTAACAAAAAATGGAATATTGATTGTTGAATTTGCAAATCAAAGCCAGGAGCATGGAATGAAAAAATCTGAAGCAATCGTTCATGCTGCTACGCAACGATTGAGACCTATCTTAATGACGAGCCTTGCCATGTCGCTTGGTGCGTTACCGATTGCATTATCATTAGGCGCATCATCAACAAGCCGTATTCCATTAGGTATTGTAATTGTAGGCGGTATCATGTTCTCACTGGTGCTTACTTTATTTATCGTACCAGCCATGTATTCGTTCCTCTCCCGTAAAAAGAAAGTAAGTGAGATAGATGAAATGCTAAAACAAAAAGCGGAAGCTGCGCCCGAAACAACCGCAGCACATGTATAAATATTATAGTATGCGATTGATGAGAAATATATTAACTGGCATTATCGTCCTCTTTTCTTGCTCAGCTACTAATGCACAACGTGTATTAACATTGGAAGAAGCTATTGCAACGGCATTACAACATAATTATGACATACAACTATCAAGAAATGATTCTGCTATAGCCGCTTTGGATTATTCATACAGGAATGCAGTTTTTTTTCCGAGAGTAAATGCAACTGCTGGTACTAACTGGAATAATAATAATCAGAAGCAAACATTGGCAGATGGAACTAAGAGAGAACAAAATGCTGTTAAGTCGAGCAACATCAATGCCGCATTAAACCTCAACTGGACTTTGTTTGATGGTTTTAAAATGTTTGCTACAAGAGATAAAGCAGCAGAGCTTATAAAACTCGGTGAGCTCGGTATAAAAAATCAGGTGATTAATACTGTAGCCACTGTTATAAATACCTATTATAATATTGTTCGCCAAAAGCAACAGTTAAAAGCTACGGAAGAACAAATGTCGCTGAGCCAGGAGAGAGTGAAGCTGGCACAGTATAAATTGGATATTGGTGTTGGTGCCAAGCCAGATGTATTGCAAAGCAAAGTAGATAACAATGCGCAGAAAGCATTGCAACTGGAGCAACAAACAATGATTGCACAATTGAAAGAACAATTGAACCAGGCAATGAATGTGAAAGATGTATCTTATTATGATGTTGCTGATTCCATTCCATTAAATACACAACTATCATTGGGTGATATTCAAAATGGCATGGAACGATATAATCCGTTATTGGAAATTACCAGGAAGAATATTGATATTGCAGGTTTGACATTGAAAGAAAGAAGAGCAGAACGTTGGCCTACCGTTTCTTTTAATTCGGTTTATAATTTTACCAGAACTACCAACCAAACTGTAATCAATCCCTTCTCCCCATTATTTAATCAAAGCCGTGGCTTGAACTATGGTTTGACTGCCGCTATTCCAATTTTTAATAACTCAATTGTAAAAAGAGGCATACGCCAGGCTGAATTAAATATTTCTTATCAAAACCTAGTTTTAGAAAGTCAAAAATCGCAATTAAATTTTTCTGTTATAAATGCATTTTTGGAATATGAGCGGCAGAAAAAAGCACTTGCGTTAGAAGAAGAAAATATCTTACTAGCTAAAGAAAATGTGAATATTGTTTTCCAAGTGTATAAATTAAATTCTTCTACTCTTATACAATTAAAAGAAGCAGAAAAGAGTTTGCAAGACGCACAAACAAGATTGATTACTGCACGATACAACACTAAACTGGCAGAAACAGAATTATTACGGTTGAAAGGAGATTTGGTAAAATAGTTTTTAGTCTATAGCCTGTTGTTTGTAGTTTGTGGTTATTTTTGAATAAATCTTTCTCATGAATCCACTCACTCCGGTAGTTGGTATTATAATGGGCAGCGACAGCGATTTAAACGTAATGCAAGCTGCATCAGATATTCTTAAACAGTTTGAAATCCCCCATGAAGTTACTGTAGTGTCCGCTCATCGTACACCACATCGTATGATTGAATATGCAAACACAGCAAAGAGCCGTGGCTTAAAAGTCATCATTGCCGGTGCCGGTGGTGCTGCACATTTACCAGGCATGGTAGCTTCTGTAACGGTATTGCCCGTTATTGGTGTTCCGATTAAATCATCCAATTCAATTGATGGATGGGATTCTGTTTTATCTATTTTGCAAATGCCGAATGGCGTTCCTGTTGGAACAGTAGCATTGAATGCATCAAAGAATGCAGGAATATTGGCAGCAGAAATTCTTGGGACTGCAGATGAAACTATTTCTAAAAAAGTAGCTGACTATAAAAATAGCCTGAATAATGAAGTGATAGAAAAAGTGCAGAAGATGAAAAAAGATGGTTATGAAAATAAGTTTGACTAAAACATGATCCGGTTTTGCGTATTGTTCATATTAATACTTGTTGCCAGCTGCGGCAATGACCATCTTTTGAAAGAAGTTATAAAATTAGACCACTACCCTTCTGCATCCGGAATTGAATATTTCAATAAAAAATTTTATGTAATTGGCGACGATGCCCGTCATCTACTAATATTAGACAGCAATCTTATTGTTGTCGATTCAGTGTTACTGTATGATGTTACTGAGAAAAGAATTTCAAAAACTACCAAGGCAGATTTAGAATCAATCACCATTCTTCCAGATAATAAATTATTGTTATTAGGATCTGGCTCACTAGCTCCTTATCGAAATACTGCATGGATTTTCGATCCGGTTACCAAAGAAAAAAAATTAGTACAGCTGGATAGTTTTTATAAGCGTTTATCAATTAATCGGATTAATGAAGTAAATATTGAAGGGGCTACAGCTATTCCAGGTGTGATGCTTTTATCAAACAGGGGAAACAAAGGCAATCCAAGAAATCATTTAATATTTACGGATCAATACTTTTGGGAAAAACAAACGAAATGTTTTATAAACGCTGTTTTATTCGGAAGTAATAATGATAGCACAGTTTTCAATGGGGTATCAGGATTAGCTTACTCTAAAAAAAGTGATAATTTGATTTGCTGTGTGTCAACTGAAAATACAAATAACAGTTTAGAAGATGGTGCCATCGGCAAAAGTTATATTTGGATTGTGAATAGTATTTCATCTAAACGGGACTGGAAAGCAATTAACCCAAATAAAATAATTGATCTGGAAGAAATGGATGCTCGTTTTATAGGACAGAAAATTGAATCCGTTTGCATCACAAAAGAGACAAAGAATTTTTTCCATCTTGTATTGGCAGCCGATAATGATGATGGCAGCAGCAGTCTTTTCCGGATTATCATCGGGAAAAAGTAAAAAAAGTAGTATTTTACTATAGTATTTAATTCCAAATCGCTGTTAAACCTTTCGCATGAAAAAATTACCTTGCCTTATACTGCTATCACTACTTATTATTCCTGTTACGAAATCAACAGCACAAGCACCGCTTAAGCCAAGAGATGCATCAATAAAGGGACCGCAAACTTTTGCGATGATTATGGGTATTTCAAAATATAAATATGTGCGACCACTTGCTTATGCAGATAAGGATGCAGCAATGTTCCGTGATTATTTAAAATCACCCGGTGGAGGAAGTGTAAAAGATGAAAATCTTTTTTGCCTGTTGAATGAAAAAGCGATCAGCTCTAATTTTTGGGGAAAGGGTTTTCAATGGTTAAAAGCAAAAAACCTACAGAAAGGCGATCGGCTTTTTATTTATTTGGCAGGACATGGTGATGCCATAGATGAAGACCAGTTTTTTTATCTGAGTTATGATTGTAATCCTGCAGGTGATAAAAATAATTATCTCGTAGCTGGTGCTATTCAATTATACAATCTCAAGAAGAAAATAGCCAATGAAACTACCAAAGGTGTGGAAGTAGTTTTTATAATGGATGCTTGTCGTTCTAATGAATTGCCGGGTGGTACAGCCGGACAAAATTTTTTAAATACTGCTGTGTCTGAAAAAAGAGCTGGTGAAATTATCATGCTTGCCACGGGTGCCGGGCAAGAGTCATTGGAAGATGCTTCTATCGGCAATGGCCATGGTTTATTTACCTACTATTTAGTTGATGGACTTACTGGTTCGGCCGAAACTGCGACAGCACCAGATAATAAAATAACGTACCAGGAAATACAGAGCTATGTAAATAAAAATGTCCCTTCTGTAGCTCAACAACAATTTAAACGTAAACAGGATCCGTATTTCTGTTGCACTGAAAATTCAGAAAAAATAATCAGCAATGTCGACACTGCTTATTTAAACCGTTGGTTAAAAGCAAAGCAATTGCAAAAAAAAGGGCCTGGAAATTCTTTCACTGGCAATCATGATTTTCCATACTCCAATACTGTTGCAGATACTACATTGGTGGAAATGTATAATCTTTTCAACAGAGCAATTAGTACTAATAAACTTACAGGAACTTCTTCTGCAGAATATTATTATCAATCATTGAATACAAAATATGCAAACAACCCTTATACATTAGATGCTAAATCAAGTTTTGCAGTTGAGTTGATCAACCAAGCCCAAACTAAGGTTAATGATTATTTAGCTTGTCAAACCGATCTTTCTTCGAAACAAAAACAAGAAATATATAATTCAGCATTGGGTTTGGAAAAAGCAATAAATCTTATAAGAGACGATGATCCAGATTATGCGCAAGCTTTATTGGGAAGAATGTATCTATTGAAAGCCAGCGGCGATTTTGGGATCAACGGAACGAACGGAAATTTAAATACTGCTTTTCAAAATGCATATGCAGCATTAGCGATTGATCCAAATGGTGCATATGTTCAAAATAAATTAGCCTTACTTCATTTGGAAAATAAAAATATTGACAGCGCTACCTATTATGCAAATAAAGCTATTAAATCTGCCCCTAACTGGCTATGTGCATTAACGGCATTATCCTTAATACAGAAAGCTAATAACGATCAACCAACTACTAATACAAATAAGAAACCGATTCGAAAAGGAAGTTTTGGTGCAGTTGCCGGAGGTGGTATCAGCCAGTTGACTCCAACATTTACGCCGAATGGTAACTCCACCATTATCGCTATTGATCCAAAGAACACAGTGAAAGGTGATATCGGAATTATTTTTCAAGCGCCAATCGGAAAAAATATTTCTATACGGCCTACTACCATTATTTCCACAGAAGGTGGTGATTTAATTTATCAACGAAGAGCTCCAACGGGTGGGCCAATTAGTTTTGACACTGTTCAGCTTAAAAATACCAGTGTGAGTGTTTCTATTCCCGTTGTCATTAGATTTTCAGAAAAAAGAATTGCGCCATTTATTATGGTAGGACCAACTTATAGTTATCTCATAAATCAAGATGCGACTGCTGATAGAGTGCCGGTAAAAAAATCAATAGTACTTGGCGAAGCAGGAATTGGCGTGGATATTGGTTTTGCAAAAAGCAGGTTGATAATATCTCCTGAGTTAAGATACTCGCAAGGTTTGAATAACTTGAAAGAAACTGGAAATTCTGATTATTCACTCACACTTTCTAACTTGAAAAAAAGAGGATTTACATTTAGTATTTACCTGAGAGGAAAATAAAATACTAAAAATTACTTTTCATGTAATACTACAAACTCTTGTTCGAGATTGAGTGAGTTGTTATATAGTTGCTGTATAAAATCCTTTCCCCATTTTGCATAATAATAAGAAAGATTATCTTTTCTTTCCTGCAATCCATTTCCAGGAAACAAAACTTTCTTTATTGACTCGATTTGTCGTTGCTGATCGGTATATTTTCTTTTTTCGGCTCGAAGCATTTTCTTTTCCAACTCATGAAGACGAAATACCGTTTTTGATTTTAATGCTTCCACATGTTTTTCTAAAGTTGCATCTACTGCTGTGGCTTGCTTTTTAAATCCTTCGTATAATTTTTCTAATTCAGTAAGCGAGCCGTTCAATTTTGTTGAATGTTTGCTTTCTTTATTCACCAGCTGCTTCATTAATTCTTGCCCTGATAAAAAGAAATCCTCAATCGTAAAACCCAAGTGATTAATTTTTTCCTGCCATTTTTTTTCGATAACTAAAAATGAATTGCGCAAAACCAAAACAGGAAAAGGAACTTTATAATGCTTGAACAAAGATTTTAATTGCAGCCAATAAGCCGTTTCGCCACCGCCGCCAATCAATGCAATATTGGGCAAAATAGTTTCCTGATATAAGCCACGGAGAATTACATTAGGACTGAATCGTTCCGGATGTTCTTCTAGCTCTTTTAATAATTCAGCCTCGGAAAAATGTTCAGGACGATCGACTACCTTCCATTCACTCTTCCCTTTCTCAATACGCTGCCGTATATCATCCTTCAAATAAAATAAATTAATCTCTCTTGGATTTGCCTGTGCTTTGTAACCGGCAGCCTCTATTTGTACGGCAGTTCTTTCTACTATACCAGATGCCGTTTGATTCAATAAATCATCTTTAAATAATGTTTGCATGCTCCCTTTCAAAACAGGATTATCTGGCAACAATACAATTAATCCAAATGTTGCAAATAGATTATTTACAAAATGAAATGTAGCATCTTGTATAGTCGTGCCGATTTTATAATAAGCTTTTAATTGGGTGATAATTTCATTTCCAAAAGGCAGTACTGCTAATTGTCCTTCCATTACATTAATGAGCTGTACTAGTTCTTTATCAACCTTCATTCTTCCTACAGCACCGGTTTGCTTAGTATTCCACTGTAATTTTTCGCCACCGATGCTAACATGATTCAACTCATCTAAATCAGCATCTTCTGACCCAATATAAAAAACAGGAACAAAATGATTGCCCGGTAATGATTGTTTTAACTGATCTGCCAGTTTAATGGCATGCACAATTTTATAGATAAAATATAAAGGTCCGGTGAAAATATTATTCTGATGCGCAGTAGTAATAGTGAAAGTATCTTTTGACAATAATGAATCAATATTTTTTTCAACGGTTTCGCTGGATGCTACTCCATTGTACTGCTTTTTTAATTCATGCACCAACAGTGCTCTATTTGTATTGAATTGTTTTCTTTCTTCTATCGCTTTTTTAATTCCTTGTAAAGTGGGTGGATGAGCATAAAATGGTTTAATATCTTCGACATGATCTAAATAATCCAAAACTGTTTTGGAAAAGCTGTTAGTTTGTCGGTAAGGGATTCGTGTAGCGCTACAATCCATAATCCAATAAAAGTAAAAATAGTTGAGAAATGATAAAAACCGCTGATGAAAATTAACGTTACTTTACCTCATAGGCCACGACTGAGTTCCTAAAAAATGTTGGAACATAAACAATCTTCCTAGTACCATCATAGCCAATATCTGCCGACTTTATTCCTTTTGATCTGGTGTCCAGTAATTTTTCCTTTTTACCATCAGCATAAACATAATACACCACCCCATCCCAAGTAGAAATAATAAAATCCATTCCAGATACATGCTCCACTCCATCGGTACCGCCTTCCATTCCTTCTGCTAATTTTGCTAATGATCTATCGGCATTCATTTTATAAAATGCGCCTGCATTTAGTAAATAAAAATTATTGTCGTAAACTAAAACTCCATTCGGTTGATCTAACTTATCCAATATAACCTGTGCAGAATCATTGACCACTTTGTAAATTTTCTTCCCTTCTGAATCAGACAAATAAACAACTCCATCTTTATCTATACTAATATCATTTAGTCCAACAGCACCGGGTATAGCAATTCTTTTTTCAATTGTGCCAGATTTAATATCAATCACAACTAAGTCTTTTGGATCAGCTGCATATAATTTTCCATTATAAATGCCCATTCCTTTTGGTGCATTCAAACTATCCACCCAATCAACAACAATATTTTTTCCATCTGCCCCCATTTTACTTATAGCCCCTTTTCCATCATTGGCCCAAGTATCTGTTCCGTCAATATTAGAAACGTATAAAACTTTTTCTACACTGTCATACAAAACTGATTCAGGAATTTTAAAAACAGTATCTGTTTCCCAAAGTTGAGCCAATTGATGTTTATTATTTGAGCCACAGGAAAAAAAATAGGTCGCAAGAGAAGGAAGGAATATAAAAAAAATGAAGACTTTTTTCATCACAACAGATTTACGCTAAAGATACAATCCATATTTAATAAAGTTCAGTATCATCCGAACCTTTCAACAGTAAATGGCTTTACTTCCATACTTGGTGTTTTATGATTCACTATTTCATCAATTAATAAACCAGTACCGGCACCCAAACTCAAACCTAACATCGAATGTCCTGTTGCCACTGTTACGTTATCGTATTTTTTAACCCGGCCGACATATGGAAGTCCATCTGCAGAGCAGGGACGATAGCCATACCAAATCTTTTCTTTTGCCGGAAGCGGAACGTCAAAGTCAGGATAAAAACGTTTTACTGCATCGAGAATTCCTTGCACCCTGTTCATTCTCGGTGGTGTTTTATGAGATGTGATTTCCATTGTACCACCAAAACGAATTTTATTTCCATCCATTGGTGTGATAGCCGCACGGCCTTCTAATAATACTGCAGGGTAATTTACTTTGTAAGGAGAATCTTCCAGTGTAACAGAATAACCACGTCCCGGCATCAATGGAATTTTCACTGATAATAATTTTGCAGTTTGTCGTCCCCATGAACCTGTCGCAATAATTAATTCATCTGTTTCGTAAGCTGCACTTGTTGTAACTACTTTCTGAATTTTATTTCCAGATTTTTCAAACCGAATAACTTCCTGATTGGGGATCAGTTTCACGCCTCTTGCTGCAAGATGCTTTAATAAATTTTGCATCAATTTATTTGGATAGCAATGCGCATCACAATTAAATAAAATAGCGCCCAACCCATTTATTCTTGTTTGCGGCTCAAGTGCTTGTAATTCTTCCTTACTTAATAATTTTGTATCATTCAAACCAAGTTGATGGGCTTTCTCTACCGTATGCTTTGCATGCTCACCGCCTGCTTCTGTTTGAAAAATTTCCAATAATCCTTTTTGCTGATAGGCAAAGTCAAAGCCCGGTAATGCTAACCATGATTCATATTCTCTTTTACTAAGAATAGCAATATCACGAAGCGGAGCCGCTGCAGTGTCCACATGATCTTTTGTAGCACTGCGAATAAATTTCAATCCCCAATTAATAAGGTTCCAATCAAACCGTGGTTGCACATAAAACGGACTCTTGGAATTCCACATCCATTTCAAACCTTGTTTTACAATACCCGGAGTAGCTAGTGGAATAAAATGGCTCGGACAGATATAACCACAATTACCATAGGAACAGTTATCGTTGAAATCACCTTTATCAATTACTGTTACATCCCATCCCGATTTATTTAAATAAAATGCGGAGCTTAATCCAATAATACCTCCGCCGACAATGGTTACCTTACTCATTCTTATTTATCTTTTAAGATCCGTACACCGAAAACCCTTCCGGCAGTCTTATTATAGTTTGCTTCGATACGCACCGTTATTCTATCCCTGCCTTTTAATAAATCTTCAGGTAACACATATTCTTTATCATAGAATTTCCCCGTCTTACCACCAAGCCATTCTTCTGTTGCAATTTTTACACCGTCTACTAAAATGTCAAATTTACGACCCTTATCATCACCAATATAAGTCAACAACAATATATTCTTAATCGAAGCATCAACTTTCATTTCAAATGAAAAATAATTAGCTCCTCTTGCTTCCCGTCCCATTCTTCCCATAGCGTCACTGACATAACTTTTTTCACTGGCTTTCAATTGGTGATCTCTTTCAGGTTGCATTTCTCCGATGCGGAAATTATCAATTGTTCTTTGTTCTATTTCTTGTGCTGCTTTCTTTTCTGCTTCATAACTGTCTTGCCGGTTTTTCCAATCTTCATTGGTAAAATAATCCCAGTAAACACTATAAAATTGATTGTATGTTTTATAGAAGGGAATTAATGTAACATCAAATGGTTTGCCCACGCCTTTTATATCAAATTGCAACGGGTTGCTTGCAGGCTTTATCCAATCATTGATATTTTTATTATCGGTTAATAATACAGGAGTGCCATAAACTGGATCGGGCATTTTCTTTCCTAATTGTCCGGCCAATACGATAGGGCCATATTTAAAAGCAATACGATTGGGATTATCAGGCATCGCTTCTGTATAAAGGTTCATATCAAATTCAACTTTTATCCTATCACCCTTTTTCCATTTACCATCAATTTGCCAATAACCATTTTCATCAACAGTCGGAATAATTTCCTTTCCATTTATTGTAAACCGTTCTTTACCTGCTGACCAAAATGGTTTTCGTACTCTTATACTGGCTGCAACAGTTTTTTCAGAATTAAAAATCAATGTTGTGAAATTACTTTCTGGAAATATTGTTTCCTGTTTTAATAACAAACCTTTTTCATTCCAGTTTAATTCGGAGGGAATAAAAAGGTTTACAAATAAGGTATTCTTTCCATCATGACTATAAATCTGCTCAGCATATTTAGAATGATTTTCAATACCACTCCCGACACAACATGTAAAAGTTCGGAATGAATCGCTGAATTGTTTTTGTGTTCCCATTCGCAATGGAACAAAATATGTCATCATACCATTCTCTGGGTTTTGCGAAGCGAGAATATGATTATACAAAGCCCTCTCATAGTAATCCATCAATTTGCTTGTTGGTTGCCATGCAAATAAATGACGGGTTAGTTTGAGCATATTGTAAGTATTGCAAGTTTCGCAGGTAGCATCGCTTAATCGTTCGCTTAATGAATCTTGCTGACCACAATATTCATAATTACTATTGCCACCAATTACGTAACTATGATGATTCACCATTGTTTCCCAAAAGAAAGAAGCAATTGTTTTATCGGTTTCAGATCCTGTAATCTCGTAACGCCTGGCACAACCAATAGCTTTCGGCACATTGGTATTACTGTGTTTGCCGGGCATTGGATCAATTTGTTGAGCCAGTTTTCCCAATACAAATTCATCATGAAATTTTTGTGATAGCGATAAATATTTTTTGTCGCCAGTGATAGCATAAATATTCGCCAGGACTTCATTCATACCACCATGTTCGCAATTGAGCATTTTCAAGCGTTGTTCTTCTGTCAACCCATTTACGATGGTCGCTGTCCAATCAGCAACACCGATGGAAATTGTTAATGCCATTTTATTATCGCAATAAAAATATGCATCGAGCAGACCTGCTAATACTTTATGCAATGTGTACCAGGGAACCCATCCACCATTCAAATCAAAACCAGCTGTACGGATATCACCACGTTTTACCTGTGCAAAAATGGTATCCTCATTCGGCACGGCTCCTACATAACCAGTTTTTCTTGCTATTTGGCAAGTCCGTAATTCACCAACTATATAATCAACTTTATTTTTAAATTCAATATTCCCGGTGCTCGCATACATCATAGCACAAGCCGATAAATAATGACCTAATGTATGGCCTGATATTCCATCTCTTTCCCACCCACCATAGATCGAATCTTTAACTGGCAACCCTGCATGTTTATAAAAACGATACAGTAATCGATCGGGTTTTATTGCTAATAGGTATCCGCTGTCCATATTCATCGCATGACGAAACGGGCTGTTCAATAATTTTAAATCTTTAAGGTTGAAGGAATACGCTTTTACCGGAACAAATGGTTTCACTTTCATTTTTGAAAAACTCTTTTCTGGTACGTAGGATTGTGCAATGCTTATAACAACCCAGAAGCAGCAGCAAATTAGTAGGAGATTTTTCTTTTTCATAAAATTTTATAGAATAAAACTTCTGTCACGCAGAGTACACAGAGAACGCAGGGATTTCTTGCTGTGTCGCTCTTCGCACCTAGCTTCCTCTGCGTGAAAACTAATAATTAATTTTTACATCCTTAATCTTTACCGGCAACCATAACTGCATTTCATTCTTTCCACGGTTGGCCCAGGTGTAATAAGGAATAGCTGTAATTAATTTCTTTTCAGTTTTTACTTCGGTGCCATTTTCATTAACAGAAAGCACAGGCAGCTCTGCTTGCAATGCCATTACTGATTCATCCAATACTTTATATGGGATAGCAGTAAAGGTTGTATTCTCTGGTACCAGTATATTCCATGCTTTGCTATTATTATCTGCACCTTCTATGCAATAGACCAATGGACCTCGTTGAATAGCAACTCTACCAATATTCTGCTTTAATGAATCCTTCGCCGTTATCGTTTTTACTTCCATTGGAAAATTAACATCCACCACATCTCCTTTCTTCCATTCTGATTCAATAAGTGCATAACCGTTTTCAATCTTATAGGATGCTGTTTTGCCATTTATTTTGAAAGTACCGTCAGTAAAATAACGGGGATTAGAATCGAAGCGAGTGGTATAAAGTTCTCCAGGAACCATTTTATCCTGGAACCAACCCGGCACTCTTATATGCAATTGAAATTTTGCTTTTTTAACCGGATCAATATTCAATTTTATTTTCCCATCCAATGGATAATTGGTTTCCATTTTAACTGCCACTTCATTTTTTCCGACATTCATTGTTGCATTACTTCCTACAAATAAATTTATCCAAATACCATTATCATTTTTTGCATAAATATAATCTCCCAATGAAACCACCAATCTTGCAATGTTTGCAGGGCAACAAGCTGTACCAAACCATTCTCTTCTTGCATGCTGTCCTCTGGATGCTAAAGGATTTCCGTAGAAAAAACGATCACCACTCAAACTCAATCCATCCAATGCACCATTATATAAACTTCTTTCCAATACATCCATGTATTTGCTGTCGCCTGTCAATGCATTCATACGTTGATTCCAAAAAACCATTCCAACACTTGCACAGGTTTCACAATAAGCCTGCTCATTAGGCAAATCATAATCCACACTAAACCCTTCATTACTTCCTGCAGAACCAATACCACCAGTGATATACATATTGCGATGCACCACATCTTCCCAAACTGTTTTCATTGCTTTCATGTAACCTTCATCACCAGTGATGGCAGCAACGTCTGCAGCACCTGTGTACATATACATGGCACGAACAGCATGACCTGTTATTTGTGTTTGATCTTTTACAGGAAGTACATCTTGTGCATAGGCAGTGTCTTTCCAATCTGTCCAAGTATAACCTTTTGCATAGCGATGGCCTCTTTCGCTCAGCAACCAGTCAGCGAGTTTCAAATACTTTTGATCGTTAGTTGCTTTGTACAATTTTACCAATGCCAACTCCAATTCCTGGTGGCCGGTCACCCAATGTTTTTTATTCGGGCCAAATAATGCATCAAAATGATTTGCCCACCTGATAGCTACATCCAATAATTTTCTCTTGCCCGTTGCATTGTAATAAGCCACTGCGGCTTCTATCATGTGACCGCAATTATAATCTTCATGCATACTCATATCTGTGTACCTGTTCTGCGGTTCATTCAATGTGTATAGCGTATTCAAATATCCATCTGGTTGTTGTGCTGCTGCAATTTTATCAATCCAATCATCACATTTTTTTTCCATCTCAGGGCTTGGGTGATTTTTTAGTGAATACGCCATTGCTTCCAATGCCTTATACACATCGCTATCATCATAAAAAATACCTTCATGTTTTTCTCCTTGTTTGCGGGCCACTTTTTCAAAGTTGCGGAGTCGTGGAGTTTTTACTTCTGTTTGATAAATACAAGCTTCTAATGTTTTGGTAGCTACATTATCAATTTTTGGTTTCCAAAAATTATCGGTGATATTTACTTTGGAGAAACTTACAAACTCGAACCTTTGTAAAGGGCTTTGTCCAAATGATTTTATTGCTAGCAATAAACAAATTATCGTCGTTTGGATATATAGGAATATTTTTCTCATGCAATAACATTTAATAATTATCCTCAACTAAATTTTCGGCAACTTATATCCATTGTGATATCCTGCTGCTAAATATTTTTTATTGATTGCTTCATCGGTGAATTTTCCAGCTGCTTTATTCCATGATAATTTATTTCCTGAGCGGAAGGAGATATTACCCATTTGACTTACAATAGCAACATGCGATGCATCTTCGATAGAACATTTTAACTCGTTCATTTTTCGAGAACGAATTACACTTACAAAATTTTCCATGTGTTTGTTCAATCCATTATCCACTGATTTATTTCTTTCAACCATCACTTTGTTGGCACTTTTGCTTTCTTCCATCACTTCCCATCCACCACGGTCCAATTCCAATGTTCCATTATTACCAATGAAAGCGATGCCATGCTCTTTTTTAAATAATCCATTTTCAATACCAATAGCATGATCCCATATTAAATTAAATTTATCAAACTGATACATAGCACATAATGTATCTGGTGTTTCTTGTGGTGATGTAGGATCTGCAAAATTGCCTCCCATCGAACTAATTGAAGTAGGTACAGTCGCATTCATTCCCAATAATGCATAATCAAGTAAGTGAACACCCCAATCAGTCATCAAGCCACCTGCATAATCCCAGAACCAACGGAACGTAAAATGAAAACGGTTTGCATTGAAAGGACGTTTTGTTGCAGGGCCTAACCATCTTTCATAATCTACTCCTGCAGGAACAGCACTATCCGCAACAATAGGAATTGGTTTTTTCCAACCTAAATAACACCAAACTTTTACCGTTCTTATATTTCCCAATTTTCCGGTAGCGATAAAATCCATGGCATCTTTAAAATGTTGTTGGCTACGTTGCCATTGCCCGGCTTGTACTACACGATTATATTTTTTTTGCGCAGCAATCATAATACGGCATTCTTCGATAGAATTACCAACGGGCTTTTCTACATATACATCTTTACCCGCCTGGCAGGCATCCACCATTTGCAAACAATGCCAATGATCGGGTGTGCCAATAATAACAGCATCGATTTCTTTCATCTCCAACAAGCGGCGATGATCATTAAATGTCTTTACTTTGGATGCATCAACATTTAGTTTTGCCAACTCTCCCATTCTTTTATCCAAAACGTTTTTGTCGATATCGCACAATGCAACCAAATTAACTCCAGGTACTTTTAATATTGCTACTAAATCTGACCACCCCATTCCGTTAATACCAATTACTCCAATATTAACCTGATCAGAAGGGGCAATTTTATTTTTAAAAATTGCAAACACATCATTACTCATTGCTGAGGCAAGCATGGTGCCTGCTGTGAGTGCAGATGCCTGGAATAAAAATTTTTTTCTTGATGACATAATCGTTATTTATATATGAAGAAAAATTACAAATAGAAATTATCAATTTCCAACACCGACAATCAAAAAAACAACTTCAACATTTACAGCACTTGAAATCCATGAGCATAAGGATCCTCTTCCTTATCAATCCAAATCGTATTATATCCATAAACTTTTGCCCATCCTTCAACTGATGGACGAATTGCCGGTTTTCCATTCACCGTTGTTTCTTCTTCTATTCTCCCTATAAATTTACTGCCGATAATGCTTTCATGAATGAATTCATCCCCTTTCTTTAGTTTTCCTTTTGCGTACCATTGCGCCATCCTTGCACTAGTTCCAGTTCCGCAAGGGGAACGATCAATCGCTTTATCTCCATAAAAAACTGCATTTCTTGCTGTCGAAGTTTTATCTAAAACAGATCCCGTCCATAAAATATGTGAGCAGCCATTAATAGTCGGATCATCGGGATGAATAAATTCGTATTGTTCATTAATATTTTGTCGCAATTTTCTTGCCCAAGCTATTAATTTATCAGCAGGATAATATTCCAATCCTTTGAAATTTTCTTGCACATCTACGATCGCATAAAAATTTCCTCCATAAGAAACATCAACAGTCAATGTTCCCAATTCAGGACATTCAACTGTAAGATTTTCAGAATGAAGAAATGCGGGTACGTTGGTTAGCTTAACGCTTTTCACTTTAACTAAACTACTGCTGTCTGTCGTCTGTTGATCATCTACTTTATACTCAATCATCACTAATCCAGCGGGTGCTTCCATTCTTACCACGCCTGGCACTTTTGGTTTTATTAATCCTTCTTCGATTGCAATGGTAATAGTACCGATTGTTCCATGTCCACACATTGGTAAGCAACCACTGGTTTCAATAAATAAAACCGCTACATCATTTTGAGGATCATGTGGTGCATATAAAATGCTCCCACTCATCATATCATGCCCTCGTGGTTCAAACATCAGTCCCGTGCGAATCCAATCATACTCTTTTAGAAAATGCTGACGCTTCTCGCTCATGTTATTACCGATTAATATCGGGCCACCATCTTTTACCAATCGTACAGGATTACCGCAGGTGTGTGCATCTATGCAGTTGAAAATTTGTTTCATATTAATTTTTGGCGAAAGGCTCAAGTCACTAAGTTAGTTAACAAACGCTTTGGCTTCTTTCTGGCGGAGTGGAAATTATTTTTGTAAATTCGTAATATATTGCTTGTTCATGGAAACTTACGGAAAGATACTACTCATCGCTATGCCAGCCTTCCTGTTGCTCGTACTTTTTGAAAAATGGTATGGCTGGCGCAAAGGCAACGACACCATTCGCAATATGGACATGATCAGCAGCTTGAGCAGCGGCGTTACGAATGTTACGAAAGATGTGATTGGTTTATATTTTCTTATACTTTCCTATCCTTTCTTTCTTCGTTATCTCGCACTAACACATGTTCAAAACACAATTATTGTTTATATCATCGCTTTCTTTGCATTAGACTTTGCAGGTTATTGGGTACACCGTTTGCAACATGTGACCAATTTTTTCTGGAACGGCCACATCGTTCATCATAGCAGTGAAGAATTTAATTTGGCTTGTGCATTACGGCAGAGTATTTCTTCTATAATAAAAACATTTGCGATTTTTTTGTTGCCTGCAGCTTTACTTGGTGTGCCTGCAGAAGTGGTTGGAGTTGTTGCACCGCTTCATTTATTTGCACAATTCTGGTACCATACACAGCATATCAATAAAATGGGTTTTCTTGAAAAAATAATTGTAACACCATCGCATCACCGGGTGCATCATGCAATCAATAAAGAATACATTGATAAAAACTACGGGCAGATATTTATTTTTTGGGATAAATGGTTTGGTACTTTTCAGGAAGAATTAGCGTCGGTGCCACCAGTGTATGGTATCACAAGGCCTGTGCGTACCTGGAATCCGATTAAAATTAATTTTCAACATGCATTTCTATTACTAAAAGATGCATGGCGCACCCGCAATTGGAAAGATAAATTCACACTATGGTTTAAGCCGACCGGCTACCGCCCTGCTGATGTTGTTGAGAAATATCCGGTATATAAGATCGAAGATGTTTATCGATTTGCCAAATATGATACCCGCACATCGCCTGCATTTAACACCTATAGCTGGATACAATTGTTAATGATACTTGCTTTTACCAGTTATCTTTTTGGAAACATTGCTTTATTAAATAGTTTAGATAAAACCTTTATCATCTGGTATGGCGGCTTTCTTTTTTTAAGTGTGTATTCGTTGACCGATACAATGGATCGTAATCAGTATGCGATCATCTGGGAAGTGTTGCGCAGCGGCCTAGGTTTGTATTTTATTTATATGCAGGGTGATTGGTTTGGTGCGAGCACTTATTTATCAGGTATAAACTATGTTCTAGTAAGTTATTTTATGCTCTCTATTTTTGTTACGGGTTGGTTTGTATTCAAACATAAGAAAGAAGACCTGTTTGTGAAGTCAGTCATATAATATTTATTATTAGCTACTACTACATTCTTTTTATCACATCTATGTAAATATTCCTTCTTACACGAAAGCCGATAGATTCATATAATCCTATTGCGGTTGAATTATTAGAAAGCACATGCAGAAACGGCGTGAAAGAATTATCGATAATTATTTTCATTACATGTAGCATCACGGCTTTTGCATAGCCCTTTCCTTGAAAATCAGGATGAGCACAAACAGCACTCACTTCCAAATAAGGAACGGGATGCATTCGTTGTCCAGTCATCGCTGCCAATCTTCCATCGATAAAAATCCCAAAATAATTTCCAAATAAAATCGTTTTTGAAAGAAATGGACCAGGCTTAGTAAGTGCTGTAAGTTCCAACATTTGTGGAACATGTTCTTCCGTCAATCCTACAATCAAATGACTATTACCCGTCTCAAAAGATGTTACCGGCACTTCATAAACCATCTGGCAGCAATGCATTTGCTGAATAGTTTCCCATTTATCATTATTTAATGAAATGCCATCGGTGTAAGAAATAACTACTTTTCTTCCTGGTGGAATAAATTCATATAACTTTTCTAAGTTCTGATCAGTTAATTGCTTTAAGCCTACAAATGGTGCGATATTTTCCTGATACGAACCGACATTACCATCAATAACAGCAATATTTTTATTGCCTGTAGTAAGGGCATTCCATATCATATTATCAAGCAAGTGACTCATTATGCAAATAGTTGGGTGCAACTTACTAATAAATTATTTTTTCAAAAAGCCATCTACATAAAAGCCACCCCATTGCTGAGGTGGCTCTATGTTCTCGAAATTGCTGGTTTAAACCTTATGAAACTTGCTTGAAAATATTTCTTACACTTTTTCTTACATCTAAATCTCTTATTCCTGAATTACCTAATCGTTCCACCGTCCATCCCTGCCATATTTGTTTATCCGTTTTTGCATCCTGCATTGTAATAGTAATTGTTCCTTCTCTTACCGGCGTTTCATAAGTTTGATAACCCATAAATTGTTGCGGATAATAAATAGGTGACCATCTTCTTAAATAACGATTGTAATAATAACGGGTATATGGTTGTGAATACACAGCTTCACGTTGTACTTCTGTATTTCTTTCCACAAAAACATCATAGCTAATTAACACATCTGGATTATCAGTTACTTCAGTCCAACCCCATTTTGCCAATTCTGCATCGGTAGCATTATGAACTGCAATATCTGCGTAAGCCGTGGCTCTTTTGGATTCGTCACTCTCCGTTGCCCTAGTATCTATCCAGGCATATGTTTTGTAATTCGATAAGTTAACGGAATCACTTTTTTCAACATAGGCTGGCGTTGAGCAACTAAATGAACCAACAAGTACACCACTCAACAGAGTTATTAAAAAAAACTTTTTCATAATTTCTTAATTTAATCTTGACTAAGATTTATTAGTGGCATCATCAACGTCTTCATTATTTTTTTCATCTAAAAATTCGCTACCCTGATTACCATAGTCTGTTTTCTTTTTTCCATCGTTTGCATTTTTGCTACTAGCTGTTTTTTTATCTAGTACCGCATCTTCATCTTCTGCCGGAATTTTTGATTCAGGAGCTTCCTCTTTTTTTTGTTTTTCTTTAGTTGCCATAATATAAGTTTTAAGCTTGCCTTACATAAGCAAAAAATGGTGCCAATGAGAAATCGAAATAAATGATTGTTTTACAATGCATTTACTTGTTAACGTTGTAGAAAATTTTCCCGAAAAAGGCAAAACCAATTAAGTAAATAAAAAAAGCCGCCGCAATTTTGCGACGGCCTGATGTATAGCCAACGGATAGTTAGAAACGTTTATTACGATCTTGCTTATCATTTTTATCAAAATCTCTGTCTTTGTCACGGCCTGGATTTTTGTCAAAACGGCTGTCATCATCATCCCAACCACGATCGCCTTTCATTTTTCCGAATCTGGATTCTTTTACAATTGCTCTACCTGACTGATCAATAAAAATATTAATGTCATTGTTACGCAATGTAAAAGATGCAGAAGATAAAACTCTCTTCAATCTTTTATTGAAGAAACCACGGTTGGCTTCGTAAACGGTTATCGTATGACGACCATCACGCAGGTTGTTAATGTTCATTATGCCTGCATTACTACTTTGATAACTTTTTCCATCAATTACTATTTCATACTTTTTACTTGATTGCACTGTTACAGAAGGTTTGCGATCTGCAGCAAATGCGGCAACAGTAAATAAACTGGCTAAAACGAGTGTAGAAAATTTTTTCATTTTTTTAAATTTTAAATTGTTTAGTCTTTTGAAATTTACCGGGTGAAACTTCATCAGACTTTAGTTTAATTTTTCCCGGTATCAACTTTTGTTTTCTTCTTCTGCAATAGTATTTCAAAGCAGATGCCAATGTGCCAAATACTGTTAAAGCGATTGTTAAGGCATAAAAACTTATCACTATTTACACCAATAAACATCAATGAAACACATTACTGTATTGACTTTCAGGGGAATGTTATTTAAGGTTAATGAAACCTTTTTCTATGTTAACAGGATGAAACAGGACGGGCAGCTATACTTAAAAAATTATTTTAGTAAACATAATCATGCTTGCTTTTTCTCTTTAAATCAAAACGATTGCTATGATAAATGCAAAACGGTTCCTATTATTATTTACAGTTATTAGTGCTGCATTATTAATTACAATAAATGCAACTGCACAAATTGGCACCCGCTTTCCTTCTGAAAAGAAAATTGTAAAAGATCCGGTAACAGGTACGATGCTGAGTTTTTTAACAAGTAAGCCAACGGGTGATTCAAAAATTTATCAAACACATCCACAATGGACCTCCGATGGAGAATGGTTAATCTTTCGTTCTAATCGTGTACGCAATGAAGCAATGGCTGTGAATGAAAAAACTGGCGATATCGTACAGGTAAGTGAAGGCGGTTATACAGGAATGTTATGTGTGGCAAGAAAATCTATGAGACTTTATTTAATGCGTTATAAAAATATTAAGCAAACCAATGATACCAGTCGCAGGCCACCATCAGGACCATTGGAAATTGTAGAAGTTAATCTTGTAAAATTATTTGAAGACAGTAAAAACAATAAAATACAAAATGCTGCAACCTATCAACGTGTTTGCGGATCGATACCTGAAGAATATCGTTCAGCAGGAGATATGGCCTTGGATGCCGATGAAGGATTTGCATATTTCAAAGTAGGAAAAGAGGAAGCTGCAAAACATATTGCAGCCGGAACAAAAATAGAAGGCGTCTTTGGTCCGAGAAATATGGGTGCCGGACCAGCAGGATTGATGAGTATGGATTTGAAAACTGGCGCATTAAAATATGTTGTTTCAGTTCCATTTCAAATTGGTCATGTACAAACCAATCCATGGGTAAAAGGCGAAATTATTTTTTGTTGGGAAACAGGTGGTAAATCACCACAACGTACCTGGATAGTGAATGCAGATGGAACGGGTTTACGTCCATTATATCCTGAAGCAGATTATGAATGGGTGACACATGAAGCTGTGATTTCAAAAGATGAAGTTGCTATAGCTATTATGGGGCATCGCAAAATTAATTTTAGTAACACGGATACTGCAAAACAAATTGCTGATCCAAAAAATCCAGGGCAAGAAAAAGAATGGGCCAATTCTGGGACTAGAGAAAAACCAACGGGGTTAGGCATTGTGAATTTAAGAACCAGACAAATGGTGATAGCCGGACAAACTCCCAGCGGAAGTGGCTTATGGCATGTGAATGGTTCTGCAGATGGAAAGTGGGCCGTTGGTGACGACTTTAAAAGAAACATTTATTTAATTGATCGACATACCGGCGAAATGATTTTACTTTCCACAGGTCATAAAGAAACTGCAGCTGATCATCCGCATCCTACTTTCAATGCTGATGGAACAAAAATTGAAATTCAATCAGCCATGTTAGCTGCTGATAATCGTTCCATGAGCATTTGTATTATTCCCGTTCCTGAAGAATGGTTGAAAAGAGTTTATAAATAATTTTTACTACGATTTAGTAAGTTCATTATCTACAGTCCGCCAAATACCTAACGGATTTTCATTTTTTAATTCAGCTGGTAAAAATTCATTACTCCAGTTTTGAAAACTGATTGGCCTTGCAAAACGTTTAATACCATCAGCACCAACAGATGTAAATCTTGAATCGGTTGTAGAGGGAAAAGGGCCACCATGATGCATGCTCAAACAAACTTCCACACCAGTTGGTACATTGTTTAAAATAAAGCGTCCACAAATATTTTTTACTGCTTCTATTATTTCTTCATGATAATTAATGTCGTTATCAGTTGCCATTAATGTAGCAGTCAATTGCCCTTCAAGATTATGAACCACCGCAAGCATTTCAGTTGCATCTTTACAACGAATCACAATAGAGTAAGGACCAAAAACTTCCTGGTGCAATACCGGATTGTTTAAAAATGCTTCTCCTTTTGCAGTTGCAATAGTCGGTGCACCCTGATTTAATTGTGGTGCCGTTTCAGCTACGGCAACGGTGTCAACACCTTCTTGCGATAATGCCGTTGCTCTTTTTTCTACATAACTTTTAAAAATACCGGAATGTAACATAGTACCCGGATTTATCTTTTTAATTTCTTCTCCCAATGTATCAATGAATGTTTGCAGCCCTTCACTTTCTACTCCGATGATCAAACCGGGATTGGTACAAAATTGTCCGACACCCAGTGTGATCGATCCTGCATATAATTTTGCAACATCAGCAGCGCTTTGTTTTAATTTTTCTGGAAATAAAAAAACAGGATTCACACTTCCCATTTCTGCGAATACTGGTATTGGCTCTTTACGTTGATTTCCCCAATCGAATAATTGTTTGCCCCCTAAATAAGAACCAGTAAATCCAACTGCTTTTGTATGAGGGTGTGTTACTAATGCTTTCCCCGTTTCGTTACCAGCGCCATGAACATGTGCAAAAATTCCATCAGGCATATTAGAATCTTTAGCTGCTTTTAAAATAGCATTCGCAACCATCTCACTCGTTTGTGCATGAGCAGCATGGGCCTTTACAATCACGGAACAACCAGCTGCAAAAGCACAAGCCGTATCACCACCAGCAGTTGAATATGCAAATGGAAAATTACTTGCACCAAAAACAACAACAGGGCCTAAAGGAATCAATATCTTTCTGATATCTGGCTTTGGCGGCACTTTGTCTGGAATAGCTGTATCAATTCTTGCCTCCAACCAGGTACCTTTTTCACAAGCTTCTGCATAGGAGTTTAATTGAAAAATAGTTCTTGCTCTTTCACCACGCATTCTTGCTTCAGGCAAATTTGTTTCATTCATCGCCACCTGAATCAATTCATCACCACAAGCTTCTAATTCTTTTGCGATAGCCCGCATAAAATCTGCCCTTTGTTTTAAAGAGCATTTACGGTAACTATGAAAAGCTTTCCATGCTTGTTGCATTACTATATCAATATCTTCTGCACTTGCATCTGTATAACTCATGAATAATTATTTATAAAATTCTTAATTACAATTTCGGCCTCGCTGCTATTCCATCATTGATTGTTTTCAAAATTCTTTCTCGCTCCTCCCCTTCTAATGCCAATCTTGGTGCTCTTACATATTCACTTCCGATTCCTACTTGTGTTTCTGCCAATTTGATATACTGAACTAATTTCGGATGAATATCTAATTCTAATAATGGCATAAACCAACGATAAATTTTTGTTGCTTCAGCAATCTTCCCTGCTTTTACTAATTTATAAATAGCAACTGTTTCGGCAGGAAACGCACAAACCAGTCCTGCTACTAATCCATCTGCACCTAATACTAATTCTTCCATGGCTAATGTATCCACGCCACAAAGAATTTTATAGCGATCGCCAAAACGGTTAATCAATCTGGTGATGTTCGTTACATCTCTGGTGCTTTCTTTTATGGCGGTTATATTTTTGCTGCTTTGCAAATCATCAAACATATCTGGCGTCACGTCTATTTTATAATCAACCGGATTATTATAAATCATGATGGGAAGATCTGTTGTTGCTGCAATCGTTTTAAAATAGGTGACTGTTTCTCTATGATCACTTCTATAACGCATTGGTGGCAATATCATAAGTCCGGATGCTCCCCATGCTTTTGCTAATTCTCCCTGTCGAATAGCTTCTTTAGTTGACCCTTCTGCAATATTTATTACCACAGGAACTTTACCAGCGACTTTTTCTACGGCAAATTTTACCAGCTTTTCTTTTTCGTCGGTTGTTAATACACTTGCTTCGCCCAATGTGCCACCAAGAATAATGCCTTCAACACCTCCGGCCAATTGTGCTTGTAAATTTTTTTCAAACAAAGGGAGATCCAGTTGATCATCCGCGGTAAATTTCGTTGTCAATGCAGGAAAAACTCCTTTCCATTCAAATGTCATGATTTTGTAGGTTTTAGGTGGTTAAAGATAAGGCATTCAAGATTTTATATTTCTGATTTAAGCAAACTTTTAATACTGTGCTGAACGGTGGCAAACAAATAAAAAATTATCCTTATTTTCAATCTCTATTTTTATTTCACTTTCATATAAAACTAGTTGCATGAATCAAATTTTTACCCGGCTAATCAAATTAACGTTCATTCTTCTTTTTCCCGCTTTATCATTTGCCCAACAAGGATCGAAAGATTATAACTTGTTGCTCAACTCGGGAAAATTTATTCCTGTAGAAAATATCAGTACGCTGACAAAAACTACAGATGTTTTTCAAAAAAGTTTATATGGTGATAAATATTATGTCACACTTCAATTTAAAGAACTACCTGGTCAGGAATTAAAAGACCAACTGAAGTCGCAGGGTATTGAATTAATAGACTATATCCCGAGTTACGCATATACAGCTATTGTTCCTGCAAATATTGAGGTTGCTTTTTTAAGATCACTTCCTTTAAGAAGTGTGTTGCAGTTTTCTACTGAACAAAAAATGCCTGGGGATTTATTTAAAAATGAAATACCAACCCATGCGGTAAAAGCTACAGGCTATATTGATCTTACAGTAACGACTTATGAAAAAATAAGTGTCGATAAAATTGCCAGTTCATTAAACGCATTAGGCACAATTATACTTGCAGACAACCAAGTGTTCAGATCTTTTACAATGCGGGTTCCAATAGCCAACATAAAAAGAATAGCCGAATTGGCTTTTGTACAATGGGTAGAAGCAATTGCTCCTCCAAATGTTATTGAAAATTTGCCAGGCCGCACATTGCATAGAGTAAATATTTTAAACGATGGAGTTAGAAATTTGAAAGGTGATGGAATAAATGTTGGTGTATGGGATGGTGGAGCAGTAAGTACGCAACATCTGGATTTTTCACCCGCAGGTCGTCTTACTATTATGCAAACTGCTTTAGGCACAACAGATCATGGAACACACGTTGCAGGTACAATTGCGGGTAAGGGCCTTGTGAATCCAATAGCCAGAGGTATGGCCCCAAATGCTAAACTTTTTTCCTGGGATTTCAATGGAGATATACAGACAGAAATGGCTACCGGAATTCCTGCTAATAATCTTTTAGTAAGTAACCACTCTTACGGATTTAGTTTTTCCGGCTCTTGCAATTTCAATAATGGTTTACTTGTATATGAATCTATCAGCAGAGCTACTGATATCAACCTTAATAATTTTCCATCGCATCTGCATGTTCATTCTGCTGGTAATTCTGGCGGAGCATGTTCAGGTGGATTTTTTACCATTACTGGAAGCGGCAAACAAGCTAAAAATAATTTAGTTGTAGCCGACATATCTACGACTGAAGCAATAGCCGGTTCAAGCAGCAGAGGACCATTACAGGATGGAAGAATAAAACCTGAAATAAGTGCAATGGGCAGCAGCGTATTTTCAACCTGGATCCCTGATAATGCCTATACAACCATTTCAGGAACTTCTATGGCAACTCCGGGTGTTACCGGCAGTGCTGCATTATTATATCAACGTTATAAGCAATTAAATGGGGATGCTAACCCTCCTTCGGCATTAATCAAAAATATAATTTGCAATGCTGCAGAAGATTTAGGCAATCCCGGACCTGACTATACTTTTGGCTTTGGCCGCTTAAATGCATTGACTTCAGTAAAGATTTTAGAGCAAAACAGATATGTGATGAGTACTGTTGCAACAGGGGCAAATAATGATGTTACTATTACTGTACCGGCAGGTGCGGTTAAATTAAGAGCAATGCTTACCTGGAACGATCCGGCGGGTGCATTAAATGCAAATCCTGCATTAGTGAATAATCTTGACTTGTCTGTTATTAATGGTGCTACCACTACGTTGCCATGGATACTGGATAAAAATACTCCTGGCGCAAATGCTACAAGAGGTGTTGATACCTACGGTAATATAGAACAAGTAACTATCGATAATCCAACAGCTGGAACTTACACATTGAAAGTTACCGGAACAGCAGTACCAGTAGGTCCCAATCAATCATATTCCCTTACATGGATAATCGATCAGCAATATATTGAAGTCCTATATCCAAATGGTGGCGAGAGCTTAGTTCCTGGAACTACGCAAACTATTACCTGGGACAAGGCGGGCATTTCAGGCACACAGACCGTTGAGTTTTCATTAAACAATGGAGGAACATGGACTACTATTTCAAGTTCAGTGGGTGCAAATACAACAAGGCTTAACTGGGCAATACCTGCTGGTACAAATACTGCTACAGCTTTAATAAGAGTTTCAAGCGGAGCAGTAACAGATTTAAGTGATGCTAACTTTACTATTATTGGAGCAACCAATCCTCCAGTGGCAGCGGCCACCTGTAATGGTGGTGAAATTAATTATACCTGGACAGCGGTGGCAAACGCCACACACTATGATCTTTATCGTCTCGATCAAGCTACAGGCAATTTTGTAATTCTGGTTTCTGATTTAACTGTAACATCTTATACCGCTACGGGCTTAACTCCCGGCACAGTGATGTTAGTGGCATTAGTTGCAAAAAATAATATTACAGGTGCTGTAAGTGGTCGTTCAAATGCAGTATCCTTTATCGTTCCGTCGAATGGTGGCGGTTTATCACCAATTGGATCCGTTTCAGGGCAAAATGTGATCTGCGGTGCTCTTTCAAATATTGTTTATTCGGTTCCGGCAGTTACGGGTGCCACGAGTTATACATGGACTGCGCCGCCGAACACAACTATTGTGAGCGGACAAGGAACAAATACCATTACAGTAAATTATTTTGCTGCAAGTACGAGTGGGAATGTCTCCGTTTTTGCCAGCGCCGGTGCTTGTCAAACGTCAGTCGCTAGTTTGCCAATTACCGTGAGTGGCGTTGCAGTTGCAGCTCCTTCATCTGGCGGTGACCAAACAGTTACTGTTTGTCCTCCTAATCCAACACCAACACTTACTGCAACTGCAACTGTTCCTGCAGGGCATTCAATAGTATGGTATGATGCTCCGGCAAATGGTAATGCAGTAGCTAATCCAACTCTTAGTGCAACAGGCACTATTACTTATTATGCAGCCAGCATGAATACATCTACAGGATGTCAGAGCGGAGTAAGAACTCCGGTGGTGCTTACTATCAATGCGGCAGTTCCGGCAGTCATTACAGCAGGCGGCCCAACTACCTTCTGTCAAGGTGGTAATGTGGTATTGACTGCAAGTGCTGGTAGTTCCTACTTATGGAGCAATGGCTCTACATCGCCAACTATTGCAGTCACTTCATCAGGAGCTTATTCTGTTGTAGTTACAACAGGCGGTTGCAACCTTACATCGGCAGTAACAAATGTTACCGTAAATCCATTACCTGCTGCCAATATATCAGCAAGTGGGCCTGTTACTTTCTGTGAAGGAAGCAATGTGGTTTTGACTGCATCTGCCGGCAACGCATGGTTATGGAGTAATGGTGCAACAACACAAGCGATAACGGTAAATACAAGCGGCGCATTTACTGTGAGGGTTACTAATGCAGCCGGTTGTTTCGCAAATTCATCTGTAACAACAACAACTGCTAATACTAGACCAACAGTAACACTATCAGCAGCACCTTTCACTAAACTATTCCCTGGATTGAGCACTACACTGACTGCAACAGTGAATCCAGCGGGCACTTATACTTACACCTGGCTGAAAAATGGCGCCGCAGTTACAGGAGCGACTACACCAACCTTAGCTGTAACATTGGATAAACTGGGAGATTATTCAGTAATGGTAACTAATAACAGCACACCGCCATGTAGCAATACATCTGCGGTAGTGGCAATTAGCGATTCAGCAACTAATAAGTTGTTTGTGTATCCAAATCCAACTACCGGACAATTCCAGGTTAATTTTTACACAACTACAACTGGTCAACACAGACTATCGGTTTATGATGCTAAAGGAGCGATTGCATTCAGTAAACCTTATGCCATTGCTGCTCCTTATCAAAGATTAGATGTTGATATAAGACAGCACGGCAGTGGTGTATATGTTGTTGTATTGTATGATAAGAGTGGAAAAAAACTTGCAAGCAGGCAAGTAGTAATTCAATAATACCATCAACTAGATAGAATAAAAAAGGCGAAAGAAATTTTCGCCTTTTTTTATTGATGACACCTAAAATTTATTTACTGCCTAATCCTTTCACAAAATCATAAATGCTTTGCTGTGCGGCAACGGCAGGAATCAATGAAGGATTAATCCGCTCGTTATCCAATTTGGTATTTACATATACCGCTTTACTATTATCCTTCAACTGCAATTGGAGAATTTGATTGAGTTCTTCCTGTAGCTTTTTATCATATACCGGGAAGATAACTTCAATTCGACTATGCAGGTTCCGGTTCATCCAATCGGCGCTGCCCATATAATATTCAGGTTCACCATCATTGTGAAAAACAAATATTCTTGCATGCTCCAAATAACGGTCGACAATTCGATGAACCTTGATATTTTCACTTTGCCCCGCTACGCCTGCTGCCAGGCTACAAATGCTTCTGACAATCATTTGCACTTTCACTCCTGCTTTGCTTGCTTCATAGAGCTTTTGTATCATTGCCCTTTCCTGCAAGTTGTTCAACTTAATAATAATACCAGCAGGCTTTCCTTTACGGGCATTTTTTATTTCCCGTTCGATCATTTTGTCGAATCGCTTTATCATGTTAAACTGCGATACTAATAAGTGCTTGAAAGAAATTTTTCCATACAATACGGGTTGTGTACGGGATTGCAAATAAATAAAAAGCATTTCCAATTCATCTGCAAATTCTGGTTGCGTAGTAAACAACACATGATCAGTATAAAACCGTCCGGTAGCTTCATTAAAATTACCAGTGGCCATAAATGAATAATTCTTCCACTGCTTATCTTCCCACCTTTTTACTAATGCTACCTTTGCATGCACTTTTAATCCGGGTATGCTATTAATAATTTTTATTCCCGCTGCCTTCATTTTCTTGCTCCACTTCAAATTATTAGCTTCATCAAAACGGGCTTTCAACTCTACAAATACTGTCACCCTTTTGCCATTTTTAGCAGCGCTTATTAATGCATTCACAATATGTGAATCTGCAGCTACACGATAAAGAGTAACAAATATTTCTTTGACTGTGGGGTCAATTGCAGCCTCATTAAAAAATCTTAAAATGTAATTATAAGAATGATAAGGGAGGTGTAATAACTTTTCACTCTCAGCGATACATTGAAAAATAGAACGTTGACCATCGAAGCCGGGATGCGATGCAGATGGCCAGGAAGGATAAGAAAGGCCTTTGATCGGATTTGGCAAACTTCCGAGATCTTTTAAATTATGATAACGACCACCTTCCGCCATTTCTTCATTGCGAAGGCCAAAATATTTTTGAATAAAACTTTTTATCGTTTCCGGCATCGCTTGATCATATAATAATCTTGTTGCATGCCCCCCTTCTCTTTTTTCTAATTGCCTTTCTATTTTTTCAGCAAGGTCACCGGTAAATTCATCTTCAATGTTCATTTCCGCATCACGGGTCATTTTGATACTGTAGGCACCATGAATTATAAAACCAGGAAAAACTTCACGAAGGTTTTCCCGTATCACATCATCAACAAATAAGATATAGCTATCGCCATCTTTTTGTGGCAACTCTATAAACCGCGGAAGATTGGACGAAGGAATATTTAATAATGCCGTCATCTTTTTACCCGGTTGTTCAATAGTTTCTAAATCAACAATAAAATATAACGCATTATTCTCCAAGAAAACATCTGGCTGATTTTCTTTTCTTAAAATAACAGGCTGCAAAAATGAAAGCACTTTTTCCAGCACATTGGGATCCTAAGCTTAGAATTCCACGTGGACAAGTTGTCGCG
>JADMIO011095965.1_pt1 | contig 91170 bp, 88 predicted proteins | sample 8958161 | NCBI WGS metagenome assembly JADMIO01 (sample SAMN16585339, study PRJNA669376) | soil metagenome | isolation source: Crop rotation soil | place: USA: Cullars Rotation, Alabama | collected 2011
CGACAACTTGTCCACGTGGAATTCTAAGCTTAGGATCCCAATGTGCTGGAAAGGTGAGTTGTGTGCGAATGACATCAAAATCTTTCAAGTCGCCAATAAACGAATAACTACCGTCATCGTTTTTCTCAACTTCGTTGGCTCCCACTTCGATAGCTTCTTCTTCTGGATCTCCGACTTGAGCCTTTTCAGCAACCACTTCAGCTACGTGATTGAACATCCAACCGACACTGCCAGATGCGCCCAAAGTGCCATCATGACGATCAAAAATATTGCGAATTTCACTAACAGTGCGATTACGATTATCGGTTTGGCACTCGACGATAATACCAATACCGTGCGGACCCAAACCCTCATAAACAAGTTCTTCAATGGCTGAAGCATCAGAATCAAGTCCAGCACCTTTACGAATGGCGCGATCAATAGTGTCACGCGGGCAGCTCACTTCTTTAGCTGCTAAAATCGCCATTTTTAAACGCGCATTACCCTCGGGATCGGGCCCGCCAAGTTTTGCCGCTACAGAAATCTCTCTAGCGACTTTGGTAAAGATTTTGCCTTTTTGGGCGGCGGCTTCAACTTTGTAGACGTTCTTCCAGCCTTTTCCCATAATTTTTGACTCCTCAGCTTCTACTTAATACTGCTATGCTAACTTTAAGTGAAATCAATAGCAAAAAAGAAAGATTCTGCACCTAAAAAGCCCTCGGAACTAACAAAGTTCGCGAGTCGTATTGATCTCATGATCTCAGCACTTTTTGCAATCGGCGTTTTATTAGTTATTGGCCTTTTTGTGTATGTGCTGATGTCAGAGGTCTATCATCCTCGCTAGAGAAGCGATTTTTATCGGTCTCATGTAGCGAGACGCGCAATAAATTCTTAAAACGTGGGTCACGCACAACGTAATCAAATAACCAATGGGTAATAGCTTCGCCAGTCGAAATTGGCAGCAGGTTACCAAGATTGGCTTTATCCACATGCCCACGCAAGTGCGCATTAAAATATTGATCGAATGCGGTTCGATCGACCTGGGTAAATTCAAATTCAAGCCGCGCATCGTGGCCATGATGCAAGAGATTCCCCTGTTCATCGCGATCAAAATCAACTGTATGCAAAAAACGAATAAAATAAGACAGCGAAGTCGTCGCTGTGCGATCGCGAACTATAGAAACCTTGGTTAAGTTCTCGCTTGCGACCTCAATTGCTAAATTAAATTCAGCTAATCCCATACTAGCTAAAACATTTTGCCCGTAAGCCTCAAGCTCTTCGAAAACTACCCCTTCACAAGTTGCAATGGCTGCAGCCAATAGCGTTTGCAGCTCTTTAATGGGCATCAGTGCACCATTCTCGTTAGGCGCGCCACCAACGGTGGCCGTAACTTCGAGACGTACAGGATAGCTGACGAGCGGCACAATCAATGAAGACGGCTCAGCTAAAAGCATGGCAGCAGTTCGCGAAAACTGCGCCACGGTATAGATTTTTCGAGAGAGAGAAGAACGTAACATAACAATTAGTTTGTTATATTACTTAAAACGAAAACTCAAAGGGAGAATTGAATTTTCGTACGGTTCGCTTAAGGGTTAAGCCGCTTTTTTGCGCTTATAATTTTGAAATTTCTTATCAAAGTCGCGCGGTTTTTCGCCACGTTTGTTGACGAGACCTTCTTTGAACCACATGAAATGCTCTTCGCAAAACTGCAATTTCTTTTGGCCTTTCCCACACGCTTCGACAGGGCAGCGATCAATTGATGATACGGCTTCTTTAGCAGCTGGTTTCTTGTCTGACATAGGCTCTCCTTTAGTCTTGCATCTATTCGGCAAGGCTGAAGTCGAGCTTGAGGGCTGAAAGGTCTAGTTGATTTAGTGCGTTAACTTCAACGCCCTTAAATTGGCGACGTAGAAGGGTCATAAAGTGGATTTGACCGAGTGGAATCAATCGATGGGTCGCGAGCAAGTCGCTCAGTGCAGCCTCGCAAAGTTTATAATTTTTTTGGCTGTTATCGCTTTCAGCTAATTTGGCGATTTTTTGATCAAGTTCTAGACGATTTATCTTCAAATAATTATCGGGGTTACCCTTTGTGAAATTATCAAGAGCTGCCACGCAGGTCGCGCGCTCGAGGGGCACTCCTCGCCTGAACATATCGGGCGGGGAGTCTCTGAGTTTAGCCGTCAGTACAGCTTGTTCGTCACCCTGGAGCTCAATATTAATGCCAAGATTTTCTTTCCATTGTCCTTGAAACCACTGCACCGTTCGCAAAATATCGTCGCCACCTTGGGTGCTATATAAAAATTTATATATGCGTGATTTTTTTTCGTCGGAGAGTTTCTGCCAAATTTCACGCGCGCGTTTCGGGTCGAATTTTAAGCATATATTCTTTTTCAAAATAGTCGCGGGCAGACCAAAGCAACCCGGCTCACCAAAAGCATGAAACACTTCGCGAAATTTTTTGTAGTCGAGAGCAAGCCCTAACGCTTCAGTCAGTTCAGGTTCATTGGCAAGCTTGTCAGCAAAACCGATGTAATCCATTCGTGCGAATTTTTTGAAACTAAATTCTTTGAGCTTTTTAATTTCATCATAATGTTCAGCCGGCACACGCCGTAAATAATCGAGCTGGCCCGTTTGAAATAATCTGAGCGCTGTGGTGTCTTCTGAAACAATCAACGCTTTAACGTTAATTTTCGCAGTCGCTTTTTTGCCAGAATAAGAACTGTAAAAAAGGTTAGGCTCAAGCAGCACAAACTTTTGGTGCTGCCACTCTTTAAGACGGAATGGCCCAGTGGCATAATTCGTGGCTAAATCAATTTCGTCTTTATAAGTCGCCGGCACCGGTGAAAATGCCACAGCTGACAAACGGTGGATAAATTCGTGATCGGCTTCATCAAATAAAAATGCGATTTCGTGGTCAGAAATTTTTTGAACTCCCAATGATTCTGCTGGCATTTTTTTTTCAAGAATAGCTTTTGCATTCTTCAAAGATACGAGCTCAGCAGTTGCATCGGGGTGAGCATCTTTACCAAAAGCTTTAAAAAATGGCCGCAGATAATCGTCGATAAGTATGGACTGACCATTGGCATATTTGGCATTTTTGTTAAAGCGACAGCGCACTTCAAGCTTTGCTTTAAAGTGACAATCACCTAATTCTTTAACTAAACCTTGTTGATCGCGATAGCGGGTATAACCACGATACAAATTAAACAAGACAAAAGATGATCCTGCTGCCGAAGCTTTAACTGGGTCGAGCGTCGCGGGCTCTCGTAAAATATGAAATCGAAATTCAATTGGCAGTTGCTGTGCAGGCGGTTTGCCCATTGCCAGTGCTGGCAAGAGCAAGGTGAGAAAAACAACGAAGCGCATCGGTTATTCCGCTGTATTTGGCTTTAACAGCTTCCATAAATCTGGAAACACGCTTTTAATAGCGGCATTCCATACAGGTTCATAGGTTTCGCGATCGTAAAACAATTCAAAGCGGCTCAAACGAATTTCGCGCACAAACTGCGATTTTTGCAGTGGCAATATATCTTTTGAAGAATTGAGCGAGCTCAGCACAGTGGCGCGATTGGCAGTTTTAACCAAATATTGGTTCCATTTATTCGAAAGCATGCGACCGATGGCGTCTTCAGCCAATTTTTTATTTTTCGAATCGCGCGAGATACCGATTACCGCGACCCATAAGTTAGCGCGCTCTTCAGGAACAAAATATTTAAAATCCGGATTTTCACTTAAAAATTTTGCTGCATCGCCATTTGCAACTTGCGAAACAACCAGCTTACCACTTTTCAAACTTTCAAAGGGCGCACCCTCAAACTGAGCAATGGCATTCTTAACTGTTTTCAATTCTTGATTTACGCCATCTTGATTGCCGGTATTCACCCAGGTCTTAACAATTGGCTTAAGGTGGGTGGCGATCGAGTAAAGCTCAACCGGCGAAGGCAGAAACGAAACCTTCGGTCGCACCTTTTCATTGGCCATGAGCTCAATAATAGAATCAGGCTCTTTAATTTCTTTGCTATTATAAACGTAGCCGTTCACTCCCCAAAATAGCGGAATAACGAAACGATTTTCTGGGTCGAAACCTAAATTTTTAAAATCGACTGATATATTTGAGAAGTTATTGATGTCATCATCATGTACTTCATCAAAAACGTTTTCGAGGATAAACGAATCGGCCAAGAAGCTCGAGAATTGAATCAGGTCATAATCTTGGTGATGACTTAAAAGCTCGCGCAAGAGCTCTTGTGGCGTCGCCTTGGTCGTTACCTTTAGAATGATCTTTTCAGCCCGCGAGAAGCGATCGATAAAGCCCTGAGTAAAGTGGCCTTCTTCAGCGAGCACGCGAATCTCTCCGCGCCCCCAGCTGTAAGGACGAGTTTTAACGTCTTGGTAGAAACCCCACCAGAGGCCCCATACGAAAGACATAAAAACTGCCATGAAAAGTAATTTGATATAGCGCTTTTTCACAAGCGCTATTTTAGAACGCTCTATTGACCGTAGGCAACTGGATCGTAGTGAACGTTAATGATTGCGTCTTTGGGTGGAATGTAATTGAAGCCAACAAACAAGATACTGTTTGAATCGGCTTTATAAGTCCAACCGCCATCGCCAAGTGGGTTTACGTTTGCTTCAGGTACATCAACGCCATTGACTTTGACTGTTATAGTTTCTGGTTTTGGAATGCGCGTAAGATAGAATTGCGTTGCTAGTGAAATAATTTGATCGGCAATTGTCGAAAGTGCCGCTCCGAAGTTACCACACAAGCTTGATTTAATACCAGATGTGGCATCAGCGAGTTGGCCATAACGTACACCAATTAAGCGGCCGCTTGATTGAGCGTTTAACTGAGCTTGGCAAGCAGAATCAAAAATCGCAATTGAGCTCACATTGTAACGGCGAAGGGCACCTGTTGTACCTGTGATGGTATCGAGAAAACCAACAAATTGCGAAATAGGGTAGAGCGCCGGGTCGTTAGGGCCAGAACCGCTTTTGTTGCTTGTGCCGTTCCATGAGAAGTCATCTTCATCGCTCACTATAATGACCGCTAAAAAACTGTCAGGACGTAAAAATGCGTACTGATCATTTACTGTATGAGTCAGTGCCGCTTGAAAGCTAGAAAATGCACGCTCATCGCCATTGCCTAATATTCCGGTTGTGGCATTGGCAGTAAATACGTTTTGCAATTGCGCTGCGCCTGGCACCGTCGGCGTAATGATTTTAAAACCTGAAGCAGTCGAGCCTGCGGCGTTATTGCAGCTCGCATTTAATTCGCGATCGCGAAACTCCGCGCATTTTGGATTATTTTGAAAGTTGGCCGCGTACCTGTAGGCGTCCGTTGTTGTGAATGCCATTTTAAAGTCGAGGTTTTTTGCGGCAAAAGTCGAAATAAAACTGTTGAAGTTAGATGTGAGGTTATTTTGCGAAGAGCTCATCGAGCCTGAATTATCAACGACCCATAATATATCGATTTTAGAATTGACCGATCCAGCAGACTGTTGGAATGCGTTGGTTTCAGCGAGTAGCGAAAATGAAGATCCGCCTTCGCCACAATTTGTTATGAAAAAAACAGCTACCGCAACTAGCGGCAGTAATCTGATAAATTTCATATAAGCTCCCTATCAGAGCGTTCCAGCTCTGTTCAAAAACGTGCAGGATGGGTATTGGAGCTTACATACAACAATTGAAGGAACAGCTAGGGCCCTGTACTGGACCACTGTCCTAGACCTTAGTCTAATCGGCAGATCTCTACAAAATCATAAAAATCTGCAATTCGTCTCAGAGTGAAACACTCATTCTTTGGCAAATTTAGGAGTGTAAAAAGCATCGGCAAAATATTTAAATTTTTTGGCGAAGTTGTTTGCAGTGGTTTTTCTCGATATTCTTTAGGCAGCTCTTCTTAGGGCATGAAAGGAGGTGGTGTAATGGTCAACAAAATAACCATTTCCGCGGAGGTGAGTGTTTCGTAATTTACGGAACACTCATTACGTGAAGGAAGCCTTGGGTAACCTTGGCTTCGGGGTTCACCCTTCGTGGTGACCACCCCTGGGAGGGCCGCTTCGGCGGCCTTCTTTTTTTGGAAATACCGGATATCGGGTATACCTGGATCCGTGTATACCCGATATCCGGTATTTCATCTGTCGAACAAAATGCGTCACATACCTTTATTATGCACCTCAAATACAAATTATAAGGGAATGGCCGGCACAATACGTGAAATTCTCTATGGTCAAGGAGTCTCCTATGAAGAAATTTATCCTATTCGTATCTTTGCTTATTAGCAGTTCATGTTTTGCGCAAATTATTGAAATGGGTTTCTTTGACAACAAAGACGCAGCCCCTAAAACCCAACCCTCAGTTGCTTATGAATTTGCATTTCAAGGCGAAGACGGATTTTTATATTCAAATCGTTTGCCGAATAAAAGCGGTTTGTCTTTTGAGCAAGCTTTAAAAAGAAATCCAGAAGCGATCGCGATGAAAAAACAAATCGACTCTTGGAATGCACAATCACGAAGCCGATATGAATACGTCGCAAATATTCTTAAAGAGGCCACTGGCCATGAACACACATTTGTTACCTCATATGAATTTCGCAAAGAAAAAAATGGACCAGAATTTCTAATGGTGACGGTGACAGACCTTGATCTTGTAACTAAAACGGCGAAACTCGTGGGCACTTATGTCCCTCAGAGTAATCGTTCAGCTGAAGAACAGGAACACTTAAAAAATTATGCAGTAAACAGAGCTCTTAAATATGCTAATTTTGTCGCCAACACCAAATATTCAACTGAAATCGAGAAACTCAATACGCCGCCAATCACTCCTTCTGGACAAGGATACTCAAGCAGTACCGATCTCAATGGCTTAAGCAAACTTGTTTGGCCAGGCCCACACGCTAAAAGTGGCAACGCCACTGACGAGACAAACTCGGCACAATAACTGACTCGAGTTTTACCGCAGCCGATTCAAATACTGGTACATCAAATTCTGCATATGAATCGGCGTATTCGGATCGCTCACGAGGCGATCAAATTTCGAATCTTCGTTCATGACGGCGCGACCTAATTTATTGGCAAGATATAGAACGACTTCTTCGGCTTCGCTTGCGCTCAAGCCATCCTCAGTAAATGGATCGAAAGAAACCGGGGAGAATAACTTTTCTTGAACTAGAAATTCTTTATCCTCGGCTTCAACAACACCTAAAAAGCCAGCCGGCGGGTGACTATTAAAATATGTGTGAACAATCCGATGAAAGCGGTTTCTAAGACCTGATTGCTCTTCCCACTCAGCGGCAGGCGGCTGTTTAATCCAGCGAAATTCGATGATTTTCACTTTATTGTTTTTACGAACCAAATACCAAAAGCGCGGAACATTTTTACTGCCGCCACTGTCTTTGGTGTAAACGCCAACATCCAACAATTCGTAGTCGCGCAAGAAGTGCTTAAACTCTTGTTTCAGTTTGCCGAACATCCACTGTGTCTTAAATTTAGCATCGCGTACTCTGGTTAATTTATCGTTGTAATCGAATTGGTATTGTTCGCGACCTTTACGATCGTGCGATTTTTTTGTGAGTCCCTTAATGTGTTTTTCTTGCACTTCTTCAAGCTCAGTACGCGAACGCGAAAGTTGAGTGCGAATAAATTTAGGCATTGGTCGAACTTGCTGATCAACTACAGCTTTTGAATACACCGACCAAAGCTTATCGAAAGAGACGGGGTGAGGTAGCAGTTGCGCCGATATAGCAAATCTTAAAAAATCACCGAGATACGGAACATGATTGCCGATACCATCGAAATCGATCAGCCCAAAACTAAGCCGACCACCCGAACGTTCAAAAAATCCAAAATTTAAAATGTGCGCATCACCTGAACCGGGCCCATAGAATTTAAAAAGTTGTTTGTAGGTGTCAGTGTCTTCAGTTTGATCTTTTAACCAGTCCCAGTAATCGGCGGCCGATTCACGAAATTCGAGAAAGGTCTCAGCCTGTTCTTCCCTCGAATAACGGTAATGGTCAGGCTTTTCGACGAAGATTTCTTCACATGAATCTTTTTCACGAGCGAACGCATTTATGCCAAAAAAAAGCACTAAAATCAGAGGCATAAGCCGCAAAAGCGAAAAGAGTTGGCGATGTCGGGTCACGCGCTGAAATAGAGCATTTTCGATGCCGTTTACTTCTTACGCTTTATCTTTCTAGCCTGAGCGGCACGCTTTCGGCGCTTGGATTCTTTTTTGATTTTGCGCAATTTCAGGGGGTCTCTTTTTTTCCGTTTCTTTGGGTGCTTTTTAACGCGCTTTTTTTGCGATCGAGTGGTCCGCGCAACAGCGAGCAAAGCAATTTGCGCTTTCAGAACTGAAAGTTCTTGGGCAAAGTGCGCGTGTTGCTCGCGCAAAGCTCTTTCAATAGTGCTGTCATTTGTTGCTGGCTGAATCGTAGGCGACAAATTCACAGTGCGTTCTAACAGCGCAATGCTGTTTTCAAGTTCTTTAATTTTCGACTGCGTGGTCGACTGAATAAAATCAACTCGACTCTCAATATTAATAGGCGCCACTGCATCTGGATTGATCTTTTTTAGCTCTAATAACCAGCGCAAAGCCTGGTAAACGTGTGGCGGAGCACCTAATTTATTCCACCGTGTCCAGGCTGACGGATCCACCAACAGCAGTTGGCACAACCGGCGCTGACTGAGGCCGATCTTTAAACGTATCTGCTGAAGATCACCAATTTCAAATTTGATTCGATCGCGCTCGAGCAAATACTGCTCGCGGGGACTCAGCTTTTTTTGCGGTTTTTCGACGAGTTTCGACGTGCGTTCTAATGTTGGCGGAGTGCTGTTATTTTTCATCTCGAATCCTATTAAAATCAGTGATGTGATTTCTATATTTTGTATTAATATTTCACCACACCAAATATGGTGTTTCACCACATTATTTCGGTCAAATTTGTGGAACTGTGATTTTTAGTTATAAATCACACTATTAAGTAGTTGTAATTACATAGTTATTTGGATATGGTTATTGATATAGAAAATATGCTCGAAATGCGGGCATTAAAAATTATCGACTCGCGCGATGAATGCGCGGCGGCGAATACCATCAGGTGAAGCGTGCAGCCGAGATACGCTCTGAATAAGAATAAATATTTGCTCCCCAACGAGCTCGAAGTGTTTGAAAAATCACTGCACAATTATTTCGCAACCGATGTGCGTAATTGTTTGGCGCTTTTGCTTGCGCTAAAAACCGGCGGGCGGGCGCAAGAAATTTTGAATTTACAGAAATCGAGTTTAAATATTTATGAAGAAACCGTTTTAATTGTTGGATTAAAGGGGAGTAACGATCGCGAAATCCCAATCCACTCTTCGCTTTTTAAAAAATTAATGATTTATGCTGAGACGGTTGAAGGCGATTTGCTATTCCCGATTAGTTACAATCGATTTCGGCAAATATGGGATTTGTATCGGCCAGCCCCAAAGAAACTCCACTCCTTACGCCATACCTTTGCCATTCAATTATTTAAAAAAACCAAAGATATTCGTCTGGTGCAGGTGGCGCTGGGCCATCGCAACATCATGAACACGATGATCTATGCGGATTATGTGTATTCGCAAACAGAATTGCGAAAGCTGATTTTGTAATTTGAAATTGCGTTGCAGAAACCCTGCATGGGCATAGGTTCCTCCGCCAATGGCCAGCTGAACCCTCAGGTTAATGTTACATAATATAACTTATCAGAAATGCATGCTTGCGTGGGTAAGCAGTACCTACCGCGCTATCGAAGCACTAGCACGCATACGACAGCCATCGTCGCCATCATAGCTGCAGATAGTATCGCTATATTTGTATTCTATAAATATCGGTTCGAGATCGCGGTTGAGGCCCAGATAAACGCTACTTGTGCCGACAAAATCGCGACCTTGGACACTTCCCCATTCGATCCCGTTGTGACTGGACTCAAGGGCGATCATTACATACGGCTCATTGATATTAGAAAACTGTTTGCGTAATTCTTTTCGTTCGTATTTGGTCCAAATAAACTCATCTTGTGCGCGTACACTTAAAGGACTGACCACAAAAGATTGGTCAACGGTTGTGTCCATGAAAGGCCTATTGTACGGGTAACCCGCATTACGAGCGCCGACCCAGCCAATCGAAAAATTAACTGACGGTGTTTTTTTGTCGGTTTTCACTAACAGAGTTTTAGCAGGGCGAATGGTGAGGCCCTCATTAAGAATATTTAACTTATATTTTTCTTTGGTAAAAATTGTTTTCAGCAATTGCACTGCTGAAGATTTACTTAAGGTTTTTGCCAACACTTCAGAGCGTTCAGCTCGATCTTTTATAGGTTTTAGTTTTGCTTTAAGTTCTTCGATCGTAGGTGGAGCTTTGAAAACGATTTCGCATTTCGATTTTTTCGTTGGCTTTTTCGCAGCTGAAAACGCATTACTAGTAAACAAAAGTCCAGTGATTGTCGCGCACGCGATTAAGATATTTTTTGAATTCATAATTCCCGCCTAGGTTTTTTCGAGACAACTTTGGCGGGACTATAGTAAATCGGCTTAGCGATTTCACCTGTTATGATTCTGATGGTTGTGAATAAAATTCCTAGTCTTCAGCGCAAGTGCAATGATAGGTCGATACAAAACGTATATTTTTTGATTCGGCAGTTCTAACCGCTGAGCCCTCGCCAAACGAATCGCATTTGCGACCATCGAATGTATAAGCGATACTAAATTTATTATCGCGGCTAGCGTATGATACTTTGATAATATAACCGTCACCGCTGACGCTAGTATTGCGGATTGATCTGCCATTTTCGCTAAGACCAACATCATCACCGGCAATATCAAGGTTCACTTCTTTAGGACCAGTCGGGCCAGAATTAGACGACGCCAATTTACATTCGAAATACATATCAGCGTGAGCAATCGTTCCCGCCGTAACTAACGCCAAAACTAAACCCAAGATTTTCATAAGACTCCCCTTTAAGTAGAGCCGCTTATGGCATGAAAGGTATCGCGATTTTATTGGTGATTGAGACTTTGTAAAAAGGGAATGTAGAATTTAACTCGTATTCGCGGCATTTCGCTGCCACTCGATGATAAACCGCGCGTGATTTCGCGAGTAACCCCAGCCCTCTAGGCAGTTGATGTGAATGTAGTCGTTTAACGAAAGAAGCGCTTTAAACCCCCGCACCACCCGCGTGAATGGACGATAGTCCCAAAACTTTTTGCCTTTAAGGGTGTTTCGCCAGCGATTCGTTCCACTTACCGCCATTGCAATTGCCGCTGTGAGCGCGCGAATAAACGGATGATAGGCATAACGATTGTATATGCGCATTTGGCAGTGAATGTGATTGCCGACATACGCGACCGAGTAAATTTTTATTCCGTATTTAAGAGCGAACTTTTTAAACAAGAATTGAATGCGCTGTTTGTTTTTGTTTTTCGTGAAAGACCATTCGCCTGTGGCCTTAGTTGAGCGCAAGACCAAATGCATGCTGCTTTTTGTATCGAGCGTGCGCGGGCCAATCCGGCCTTTGCGCTTTTTCATCAACTCCCCGCCGTAGGCTAAGGGTTGCTTTGCTAGCATATCCAATTGCTTTGGTTGCTTTGTTTTGCTGTTTGTTGGGCTGGTGAACTTTTTCATGTGAACGAAGGTATAAAAAAGGATTAAAAACATGTCAATCTCATTGTGCAGAATTGCGGGCCGAGAAGGATCGCGCTTTTCCCGCGCAATATATGCAATATATATAGACACGCGCCAAACCCAAGATAGAATTGCGTTTAAACACCCTTTAAAACATCGGCAAAAAACCTCAACCTCCCCTTTAGGTTTTCTCGATATGATCCGATATTACCAAGATGAAACGAAAACCCATTTATGCGATTATCTTATCGCTCATTATTTTGACGATCACGCTCACTGTATTTCAAAACTGCGGTGAAAACTTTGATTTGCAGCAATATCAGCAATCCTCTGAAGCACCTCTCGACAATATCGCTTATGCCGTTCCGGCTGTGGTAAGTAATTCGGGTGATCCAAGTGTGGCGAGCGGTCAGCCTGTCACTCTTTGGGTGGCAGCTTCTGGCGGCGACCTCTCATATGAATGGTACAAAGGCACCACTCAACTCAGCGAAGCCACCAATACGTATAATATTAGTTCGGTCACTGCCACTAGTGTTGGTACGTACTCGGTTAAAATTAAAAACTCTCTTGGTGAAGTCACTTTTAATTTTACTGTTTCTATCAATAGCGGAATGGCAACGACAGGCGCAGCAAAAATTATTACTCCACCGAAAAACGCCTCTATATTAGCCGGAATGTCGGTGTCTTTTTATGTTGTTGCCGAAGGCGCAGCACCGCTCACCTATCAATGGTATTTCAAATCTATATCTGCTGGTGCCGTTGAATCGGCAATCGCAGGAGCAACCGCTTCAGAATACAAAATTACCAGCGCGACAATCGGTCGTAGCGGAACATATCGGGTGGCTGTAGCAAATTCGCTCGCCACTGTATCAGCTAGCGCCAATCTTTTTGTTGAACGCGCTGGCGGCCCCGGCCCGCAAAAATAAATATCAGTAAAATTCTTCGAACCATATCAAGACACATTGATTTCTTTTTAGACACTGTCAGCATTCTACTCGCTTATCTCCACCACAATTAACACGAGCTGGCATAACCACTGCAATGTACCTTAATAGAACAAATGCTTAGATGTCTCATAGTGAGACAACGGCTTTAGACTTAGGTCGAAAATGCCGTTAGATTAACGTGGGCTTCTAATGTGTCTGTTCTGAGCGGGTTTGGGCACTCGCTTCAGTTTAAGGGGGACATATGAAGTTCATAATCGCAACAATCGCAGTGATGTTACAACTGAGCGCGCAGTCCGCGTCAGCTCAAAACGTAACACCTGATCCAGCCGCACCAATCAGCGCACTCAGAATAAGAGCTTCTGTGATTTACCAGCGCTTAACCGGCGTTAAGCTTGGTATCGACTCACCTCTTTTAGCAGCAATGGAAGCAAAGCTTGCGACGGGTGACCGTCTTGGAGCTGCAGCCCTTGTGACCGGTGATAAAGCTGCCGGTACCGCAGGTGATGCAAACTTTTACGATCAAACCATTCGTCAATTAGCGGCGAAAATGTCAACGCGCGAAGAAACGGTGAAAGCACCACTCAGCGATTTCGTTGCAACATTTATTGGCATCGTTCGTGATGAAGCCGATGGTCGTGACTTAGTCCGCGGTAGTTACTTCTACCAAGGTAATACGACATCTGCTCCGAACAACCAAAACGCAGTTGCCGACATTATTAAATCAAACAACCACTACGACGCCGTTGATCGCTCACCTGCTTCACTCCGCGATTCACTAGTTAAAGTGAATGCGCAAGTGATTGCAAACAGTGGCGGCACAGCCGTTTCGAATCCTGATCCTGCTGGTGTATTAACTTCGCGTGGATTTACGCAAGCGCACGCCATCGCCGGAACAAATCGTCGTATGGTGCACTACACTTTTAAACAATTCTTGTGTGTGGACATGGCTGGATGGGCAACAACTGATTCACCAGACAACCGCGTTGGTCCAGACGTTGAACGCTCACCAGGTGGTGACCCGTCAGTGTTCCAAAAAACTTGCAAAGGCTGCCACGGCAATATGGACGGTATGCGCGGTGCTTTCGCGAACATCGACTTCGGTAACAACCACTTGAAACACGGATTGGTTCTTACTAACCAAGACAATAACGGACAAAACGCCGATAACGTGGGTGAAAATAACTTCGCACGCGCTCGCTTTAATAACGTGAGCTACGAAGGTGTTGCATCTAAATATGTGCGTAACGCGCAAGTATTCCCAGGTGGATACTTCACTCGTGACTCGAGCTGGATTAACACAGCAACCACTGGTGCAAACGCTCAGTACTTCGGCTGGCGCTCAACGAAAGATGCTACTGGTGCAATTCAAGGTTACGGCATCAACCAATTCGGTACGATGGTTGGTAACTCTGAAGCATTCTCACGCTGTATGGTGAGACGCGTTTATCAACAAGTTTGTAAACGTGACGTATCTCAATTCGAAGTCGGAGTTGTGCGCTCAATCGCCACAGCTTTTGAAGGTGATAATTATAATATGAAAAAACTTTTCCAACGCGTGGCTACTAGCGACGCCTGCATTGGTAAGTAAGGGTGGGGCATATGAAGAACAATACTATTAAATTTATCAAAATCGCCGCAGTAACAGCATCGCTCGCAGGAATCGTAACAGCAATGGGCTTTGGTTGCGGTATGGGATGGCAGCCAGGTAACCACGCGAACTCAGATAACAACGGGTTCTCAAGCTTCAACCCACCAGGTGATTCAGGTGACAACACCGACCTCACCATCGTGTCTGGTACTAAAACTATTGCCGTCACCAACTTTACGTCGGTGCTCGACAATATGACCAATATGACTGGTGTTGCACCTTCGGCTAATACCAACACGGTATTCTCTAGCAAATTGGGGAGCTTCTCAGAAACTGGTAGCGCACTTTCAGTGAATGCGCCGATGTTGATGGGTTACGTTGCTGTCGGAGCTGAAGTTTGCACAGATTTGATTAACCAAGAACAACCGTTGGCAGCTGCTCAACGTCGTTTCTTCGGCGCTTTAAATCTGACTGCTAACAATACTAACTCAACAGCAGTTAACGATGCGGCCATTGCCGATATGACTCGCCGATTTGCGCGTCAGTTCTGGCAACGCAATGAAACTCCAGAAGAGTTAGCAATGGTGACTGCCGGAGCGAAAGAAGCTCTTGCTGCTGTTGCTGCGAACACCGCTGGCTTGAGTCGCAGAGTTGCGATGTATACTTGCACAGCGATTATCGCTTCGACTTCTGGTTACGAATTATAATTTAGGGTTTTAAGTTTTAGAATTTTTGGGGGATTGTATGGCAAAAGTTAATGAAAAACTGCTCGCAAAGCAAAGAGAGCAACAAGCTGCAGAGCAAGAAAATAAAATCATCGACTATATGAAACGCACAGGTCACAGCCGACCAACGACTCGTCGTGAGTTCTTAGGTTCTGGAGCGATTAGCTTCTCAGGCTATATGATCTTGCCATCAATCTTAAATATGTTGGCGCGAGTGAATCCAGCTTACGCTGCAGACTGCGCGGCAGCTGCTGCCGGTGGCGGAAGTACACTCACTCCATTTGTTACCATTAACTTATCTGGTGGTTGGGCGGGTCACGCCAACTGGCTACCACGCGATATCGGTGGTCAACTTCTCCCGTCTTATAGCAAAATGGGTTCTGGTAAAACACCAACGACAGTGAATGCATTTGCCAACAACGCGCTTTTCACAACGAATGCAAATACGGCAGGTTTCTTAGCTGGGGTTCGCTCAGCTGCTGATGCGACAACGCTTGCTAAAACAGCGTTTGTCGGTATGCCGGTTCGTTCAAACGATGATACTGGCAATAACCGTTTCGACATTGGCGGCTTGTTAGCGAAAGCCAACTTAGCCGGTCAAAAACTTCCGAACATGGGACAAAGAGATACGAATACAGGTCTCAACCATGTCGCCGCATACAACGTTTTACCTCCAGCACCACTTCGCGTAAGTCGTATCGAAGATATCACTGGCGCACTCGGGTTCACTGGAAACTTGGCGACATTGTCACAAGCTCAACAGCTTTCACTGGTAAATACAGTGAAGAAACTTTCAGATTCACAAGCTCGCCGATTGGCAACGATGTCAGGTGGCGAAAACGTGTCGAACCTCGTTGAATGTGCCACTGCGAAAAACGTTGAAAACGTTGCGCAAGGTGCAGGTCAAGTTGACCCGCGCGGCAACAATACTCTCGCTGCAATATGGAACTTTGGTAACCAAGGCGAATTAGCTCGCGCTGGTATGGCATTGAACGCCATCACTGGTCTAGCTGGTGCAGTCGGTATGGAAATCGGCGGTTACGATTATCACGGTAACTCGCGCGCTAACACTGACGCTTCAGACTTAGCTGCAGGTAAACTTGTTGGACAGGTTTTACAGACAGCTGCGGCACTTAACAAACCAGTATTCATTTACTTGTGCTCAGACGGTTCAGTGTCATCAGATGTTTCTGATGCAGTGACTGGCTTCCAAGGTGACTCTGGAGATAAAGGCACAGTTTACATGATTGCGTTCCGACCAAATGCAGCTCCACCAACAAAAGGTTCGCAACTCGGTGGTTTCACTGCAGGTCAATCAGCTGATAATACGTTTATCACTGGTGGTAACCCTGAAACTGGTGCAGCAGCAGTATTTGCTAACTGGGCTAAATTAAGCGGCGACACTTCACTGATTCAAAAAGTGATTCCAAATGTGTTCACGCAAGCACAGTTAGATCAAATTTTGATGTTCGGGTAAGTTTAGTAAGCATAATGATTCGGCTGCGGAAGTTCGCTTCCGCAGTTTTCGCTTGAGGGGTCAAGCAGTGAACGTTGGGGGAATTTAAGATGAAAAAGTATGTGAGTTTATTTGTCTTAATGGCATTTCTTGTCATTCCGATGACCTTCAATAGTTGTGATTCGTCGAAACCTGCTGGTGGATCTGGCGGTGGCGCATCGGCAGCTGATGCTTGTATTCCGCTTTTGCAACCAGGCACAAAACCAGTTTACGATTACCTCCAACCAAAATGTTCAACTTGCCACTACAAAGGTTCTTCAGCAGCACCATCTGGTTATTACTTTGCTGATCCATCATACGGCAACGCACTCGCCGCTTTTGCTAATTTAGCCAAAGCTGGAACAAATAAACTTTACGATAAAGCATACGACCCTTCGCACTTCGGTGGCGCCGGTCCTGGCTTGAAGCCAACAATGGATCCACTTAAAACTGCATTCGACAATTCAGAAAATGCATACATCGATTGCGTAAACAAACAAACAGTTGGTCCGGGTGGTCCTCCAGGTGGCGGCACTGATCCAACTAAGAAAACAACTGCGAAAACTATTCCGGCAAATCCGACCACGGCAATTAATCTTGTGTGGAATCTCGGAACCGACATGGCAATGGGCGCAGCACTCCCGGGCGCACAATTTCAAATCACAATTCAGGCAGTGCCAACTGCAACGAATGTGAAGCAGTACTATATCACTTCGCCGCGCGCACAAGGTGCGACGGCTGGTGCAATTCAAATTAAAAATATCCGTGTTTATATTAACGGTGTCTTATTAGCATTGAACGCCGGTGGCGGAACTTGGATTTCGTTAAATAACTTAGCGCCAACTGGTCGCATGCATCCACTTGCCCAAGGCACTGGCGTGATGATTGTCGAAGCTGATACGGCACTTGCGAGTAACACAATTGCCATTGGCTTTGGTGATATTGCAGTTTCAACTCAATATCCTGATTTCAATCCGACAACATATACACGTTTGTCGGCGAACAACGCCAACGTTCCGGCGCTTGAGAGAGTATTTCAAGTGAAGTGTCAGTCGTGTCACAGCGCTGGCAATGCGCAAGGCGGAGTGAACTTGTCGACAACAACTTTACTGAGCTTAAAAGCTGGGAATTTTGTTGTACCGTATGTTCCGGCTGCAAGCCCGATATTTACGGATATGTCTTTACCGGCTGGCGATTCGCAAGTGATGCCGCCAGCGGGACCAGTGAGCGCAGCCGAAATAAGATGGGTTCGCGACTGGATTCTTGACGGCGCACCAAACTAAAACAAACTGACCGAGGGGAGCGGCGCCCACGAGAAAGAGAACACCGCTGTTCCCGTCTGCGATTTTAAATCTGATTCAAAAGTTCCACCTTGAAGCGAAGCTGAAACTTCGCCTTCGCGAAAACTAATCCCACCCAAGATATGCGTGCTCTCTTGCAGACTGCGTTCGGCTTTAGCGAAAACGTAAGTGCCGATCACACTCCAGCTCTCAGTAATCTTGTAGCCCAAAGTTCCGCGCCAGCGATCAACCACATCGCGTTTTGTGGTCACTGCAAGGCCATTGTCGGGCGAAATATATTTATCAAGCGTCGTGACATTTTCTTCAGTTAAATGTGATGAGCGATAGGTGCCGAGTAGAAAAAAATCCCACGCGGCCAACGCCAACTTTGCTTCAATATAGTCTTCGCGAAAGTCACCTCTGCACAGATATTTTTTGCAATCGTAAGCGGAATAATCTTTTTCGTTGTTGGCGAAATTTTGACCGGCGACCGCACCTATAAATGAAATCGGGAATAATTCAAAACCATAGCCCCAGCCACTGTAGTTGTCTGAGCCCGTCCCAGTGACTGTGGGTCGCAAGTAACCGTAAAAAGGGTCACTCCCCTTTTGCTCGGTGGGTTCGGCGCCCCACAAAACCAATCCATAACCCATGGTTAAATCGGCAGCACCACTGAGCGGGGTGCTCCTATAGAAAAGCGAAGTGGCCACATCGAAATCAGCGCGTGCAAAACGCCCTGATATATTTGCAAGGATGAAGAAACTCGCTAGCAAAATGGCGCAAGCCCGTATTATATTTCGCATTCTGTTCTATGTTATAAGGATTCGCTCATCGAAAAAACAATGAAAAACACTTTTATCGAAGATATCCCACATGACTACGTTGGTCGCTGCGGCCGTTGCTATATGCGCCAAGAAAAGTGTATTTGTAGTGAAATTCCGACTCTGACCAACAAAACTCGCCTTACTGTATTGATGCACCATCGCGAAAGCTACAAGACTACTAACACCGCGCGATTAGCTCATCTCAGCCTCAAAAACAGCCAAATAATAGTTCGAGGTTTACCTCAACAACCCATCGATTTTGCGAATTTGTGGAATGAAAATGAAGAGCCGCTTTTTCTCACTTTGAATGAGAAATCTGAAGTGCTTTCGCCAGAGTTAGTCGCTTCATTTAAGAAACCTGTTCACCTCATTGTGCCCGACGGCAATTGGCGACAAGCGAGCAAAGTTGGTAAGCGCGAACCGGCGTTGCAAAGTATCCGCTGGGTGAAACTCCCGCCTGGACCTTTGTCGAACTACCGACTGCGTTTTGAACACCTTAAAGAAGGCCTTTCAACTCTCGAAGCCATCGCCCGAGCCCTCGGTATTATCGAATCCAGCAACCTTCAAGTAGAACTTGAACGAATTTTCACTCTTATGGTCGACAGAACCCTCGAAACTCGACCAAAGAACCGCACCGAGATCAGCTAATTTTACCGATAAATCCAAGGTACCTCTCTATATAGAAGGGCCTTGAAAATGTGGAAGAAATTCTCGGGTTGGCTTAGAGCAAATTTTTTAGCCACAGGTTTAGAAGACCTGCAAGCTAAGTCGATTCAAAAAATCGTGACGACGAACGCATTAAATCGTCGCAAGAACACGCGTATTCGCTATTCACATATTGGCGCCGTCGGTGATTTACCGAGAGTATTTTTGCAAAATGACGAATTAAATGTCGGCAATATTTCTACTGGTGGAGTTTTAGTTGTTGATGATACTGGTCGTCTTGGCAATAGCGTCGGCGATCTATTGAATATCGAGTTACGTTGGCCCGACACAACCGTTAAAGTGCGCTCGCGCCTTGTTGGCGCTAACCTGCACCGTCGCCATTTACAATTTGTCGATTTTAACGCCAATATTTTTGTACGCGTGAGTCAGTTAATTAAAAGCGGCTTTCTTGGCTCAAAATTTCATAAGGTCGACACTCATAATAGCAATGTCGTCGCTGAAGAATTATGGATTGGGCCAACCAGTGAAAGTTTAGTATTTCATCGCCGAGCTGAAAACTTTCCGGTAGCTGAATTGCAAATGAACGGCGATGTCTACGAATTTCACCCCGGGCAATTACCGGTTGTGAAAAAGACCGGCCAAGTGACATCGGCCAAAATGCTCAGTGAAATTTTGGTGCTTCTTGCGAATATAAAAGATCCTTCACACAACGTACGCGATTTAATCGAACGCTTGCAGAGCATTTATCATAAACCGCAACATATGCGTTCAGGGACACATGGCTAGTTTTGAAAAGTATCGTCCGCAGTTAAAAAACGGTCGCATATTCCCGCAGGGAGATCGTCTCGTATTTGAGATCGATAAACCTTTTGATCAAATTGTTTTGCCCATCGAAATGGTCGATTTTTTAACTCAATGTAATGGCGAGCTCACCGTTGGCGATATCATTGAAAATATCTATCACCAAAAAGGTTCCGTACAATTTAAAGCAATTTTCAAAACGCTGGTGCATTTGCAAGAGCGTGGATTTTTAGAAAATGGGCAAGATCTTGTACTGCCACAACGAGAAAGCACGAGTAAGACCGTTGAGTTTCTTTCGTTTAAACCTTTATGGAATTTTTATCTCGGCCGTCGCGTCATTAACGATGCCGAACATCTCTTCGCCTTTTATTCGCTGTCGATGCTGATCTGCATTGGCGCCATCTTGAGCTTTCAAGATTTTAGTAAGCAATGGCTGACTCTCGAATTTTTACGGGTCAACGCTTCGTATTTATGGGGCCTCGGATTTTTATTTGTCGGCTCATCAATACTGTTCTCTGCTAAAAATATTTTAAAATGCGTTCTTCTATTATTTTTAACTGGTCGCGCTTATAATTTTGGTATCACCTTCAACGGTTTTGCCTGCTATTTCCGCGTCAATTCAGATTCGTTATTTCTGATCACCAACCGCTTGTTTATTTTTGTATTCCATATTGCCACGACGCTTTGTTACTTCCCGCTGGTTTCGTTATTTTACTTTATGTTCCCGGCTATGCCTTTTCAAATGGAGGCGTACAGTCTTGCAGTAATTTTAGCTTTACTTGAAATAAATCCGTTTCAAGAAAGTGAAATCACCCAATTTTTCAAATCGATATTTAACGACGATACATTAAATAAAATTTCAAACTACATGCCGAACCGTCCACTTATTGCCGTGGTGAATCCATTCGACCGCAGCCGCCAACAAAGTTTGTTTCACGTATTTAGCCACTACTCGACCCTGTGGTCGGTCGCGCTGTTTTATCTTTATTATCAAGCCGCCCGCTTTCATTTCAATAGCGGCCTCTCGGCCACACACGATGCTAGCGCCGCCGAACGCGCCAGCGCTCTGCTCAGCATGTCGATGATGGTGCTCCTGCTACTCGTGGCAATTTATAATTTAACTCGTCTGTTGCGATTAAGCTTAATTCGCCCAATCACCGAGTTCGTAATGGGCTTTGTTCGACAACATCGTTCGCGACGAGTTGAATTTTTCAGCCCAAAAGAAATTCAAAATGTTTTGAGTGAGTTGCCACTTTTTAGCTATTTTACCTCTGAAATTTTAAAAACGATTATCTCTCGTAGCGAAGTGCGCCAGTTTTCTGGTCGAACTCCGGTGATTTTACAAGGCGACGACGGCACCCATTTAAATGTCCTACTCTCTGGTACGCTCGAAGTTCGCCAACGTCAGAACAGTGGAAGCTTCCGCAAACTGGGCGAAGTTCATCCGCCAAGTATTTTTGGTGAAATTGCCGTACTTGATGATACCAAACGCACGGCTGAAGTGATTGCCACTCAAGAATCCATTGTGTTGATGGTACCGGCACAACTCCTCCGCGAAATTTCGCACGACTCGCAATATATTCGTGAGCTCAACGCGTTCAAGAATGCGATCACCGTTAACCAATATTTCACCTCAGCGCCAATTTTTAAGGAATTGAGCGAAGATGTGATTCACTTGTTCAATGCGCGCGGCAAAATTGAAAACTACAAAAAAGATCAAGTTGTCTTTAAGCAAGGCGACGCTGGTGATGGGTTTTATTTATTGTTACGCGGCTCAGTGGGAGTTCTTGTCAACGGGCGGCCAGTCGCACGAATTCAGCAAGGTGGGTTTTTTGGTGAGATCTCAATGATCGCCGACATTCCACGTACGGGTACAATTTATGCCCTAGAAGACTCACAAGTTCTTAAAATTGGCCGTGAAGCTTTTTGGGAGATTTTGTCGCGCGATATTAACATGGCGATGTTTATCGAATCTGTGGGCGAAATGCGCATCCGCGAAGACATTGAAGTCCTTAAAATTAAGCCTAATAAAACCGCGTAAAACCTCACTGCGCTATTGACTGGTGCAGTAAAGCTAACGAGAATCATTCCGATGAAATCTGCCATTTCGACGATTATTTTGTCGCTTTTTGCGATGCCGACTTACGCGACACTGAACGAGTACTCTGCAGTGCCTAAAGACATCAGCAAATATTGCCACGACTCGCTCGCGGCTTTAGCCGGCCCATTCGAAAAAACTATGCTCACTCCAGTTTGCGAACAAGCAAAAGTAATGGACGGCTGCTGGAGCAAAAAAGGCGAAGCGATTTTTCATTACGATAAAATCGGCGCCAAAGGTGAAGGTTCAAAAAGAGTTTTAGCTATTTCGATTATTCATGGCGATGAACCAACCAGTGGTAGTGTCAGTCGCGCGTGGATGACCCGACTTGAAAAAATTGACCCGCGCAACACTTGGCGAGTGATCCCCATTGCAAACCCTGACGGCTTAAAACTGAAAACTCGCACCAACGCTGGCAAAGTTGATATCAACCGCAATTTTCCTTCGAAAGATTGGGACGAAAAGGCGGTTCGCTATTGGCAAACTGATCGCAAAGGCGATCCGCGCCGCAACCCCGGCCCGTCAGCTGCGAGCGAAGTTGAAACTCAATGCCTAATGAAGCAGATCGAAGACTTTAAACCTGATTTTATTATTTCGATTCACACTCCACTCGGCGTGCTTGATTTTGACGGCCCGCAAATTGCGAACCCTGGCTTTAAACCTTTACCGTGGGTGAGTCTCGGCAATTATCCAGGCAGCCTCGGTCGCTACATGTGGGTGGATCGCAGTGTTCCGGTTCTTACGATTGAACTTCGCGGCAGCAACGGCCTTAAAAAATTAGAAGACTTTGATCAACTACAAGACATTACTGGCACGGTCGCCATTCAAGCCGACAAGCTAAGACAAAAAGAACCTGTGAGTCCAGCACTGGTCAAGGCTGGCAACGACAAGCCGAGCGCCGCTGAATGAAACGCTCACCTAAAAAATCTAAATCGGAAAACGTGGCTGGCGGCGTAACTGACAAGCTTCATCAAGCTGCGGTCAAAGTTCGTAAAAACAGTTACTCGCCTTACAGTGGCTACAAAGTGGCTTCGGCGCTTGTCACAGATGACAATCGCATCTTTGCCGGTGTGAATGTCGAAAATGCTTCGTATGGCGGAACAATTTGTGCCGAACGCTCAGCTATTTTTACTGCTGTTTCAAGTGGCGCTAAAAAAATCAAAGCCATATTGGTTTTAACCGACGAGAAAACCCCGTGGCCGCCATGTGGATTTTGCCGACAAGTGATCTCAGAATTCGTCACTAAAGATACAACCGTGTATCTCGCCAATTTATCTGGCGTAAAAAAAGCCTATAAATTCTCTGAATTATTCCCCACCGCGTTCAGCTTATAAAAGGTGCCTGGTGCTTTTTTGCGTCTATGGTGCGTTAACTTCGGTTCCAATTTTTTGAAACTAAGCAATGCTTACGCCGGACAATTTGTTAGAAATTAATGCGGTGTAGACGCAAAAAAGCACCAGGCACCTTTACAGGACGACGGTAGCGGGAGCGCGGAGTTTTTCGCGGCCTTTAAGCGGGGCAATTTCCATTAAAAATAAATGACCCAAAACTTTTGCGCCAGTGACTCGGCAAAGCTCTTCGACTGCATGAGCGGTTCCGCCAGTGGCAAGAACGTCATCAATAATCGTAACATAATCATCAGCATCCAAAGCATCATGATGCATTTCAAGAGTGTCTTGGCCGTACTCAAGTGAATAAGATTTTTTAATCGTTTGCCGAGGGAGTTTCCCTGGTTTTCGCACCAAAACTAAACCGACATTCAAATACTGCGCAACTGCTGCGCCTAAAATAAATCCGCGGCTTTCAATGGCCACAAGTTTGGTCGTGCGCGGATCAACCTTCTCGGCCATCAACTTCGCTAAGGCATGAAAGGCTTCGCCGTTCGCAAGTATCGGCGTGATATCTTTAAAATTCACTCCTGGTTTCGGGAAATCAGGAACATGTTTAATTAAGCGTTCAATACTCGCAATGTTCATTTTTCTACTTCCTTAAAACCATAGCCTTGCGCTTCTTTTAAAGCTGCAGCTGGGATTTCATAGACATTGATTTTTCCGGTCGGCGCACCACAAACTGTGGTGTGCATCAGCCCGTCTGATTTATTTTGGCTCGAAAGAACACGAATTGCTTTTAATTCTTTTGCCATGACTTCGACTGATTTCGTTTGGCCACCACCGCATTGCAAACTGCCGTCGCTTTTGTAAACGAATACCGTTTGGTCAGCAACTGTGCGACCGCGACAGTGGCCGTTGGCACAACCAATGCTCAACAGTAAAAACGGCAATAACAAAATCGAAATGCGATTGAACGAAATTAATTTCATGCGACTTCCCTTTAATAGGTTTTTCTGACTTTTTCCAACGGCCACAAATCACTTTTTGCCGTAAAGCCTAAACGAAACGCGAAAAGATTCGCATCGCTCGAAATAACATACAGATGATCACCAGCTTCATTAATTGATGGCGAAGACGTCACTCCCCGACCAGTGGAATAAGCGGCAACGTCATTACCGCTACGTGAATCGACAGCTTTCAAATCGCCTGACCATTCACCATAGATTAACAAACCTTTGTAATATACCGGCTGAGTTGCAATGCCTTTTTTCAAAGCTTTGCGCCAGACTAATTTGCCCGAGGCTTTTTCGAGTGCGACCACTGCTGAAGTTGAAGTGGCGTAATAGAGAGTTGGGCCCTCGATGGTCACTGGTGAGTAGCCACCTTCTTCAAAACTCCAAATGGTTTTACCGTCAGCAACACTCAAACAGTAAAGAAGTCCATCGTAATTCGAAACGTAAACGCGATCGCCGTCAAGAACCGGTTTTGAATCCACATCTTTAAAGCGTGGACCCGAACCGAGCTGTCGCTCCCATACTAATGTCCCTTTAGTTTTATCAAGCGCGACGAGATAACCATCTGAAAAACCAAATAGAATGCGCGAATCAACTACCGTTGGCTCAGCTCCCCCACGCACAGTTAAATTCGAGGTATCAAGTCGATTGTAAATCCACATCTGCTCGCCACTATCAGATTTGAGAGCGTAAGCTGAATTATTCCCTGCTAAAAAATAAACGACGCCGTTCTGTACCAACGGTCGCCCTAAGCCTTCAGCCCGAAGCGGGAATGACCACACCGTCGCACCATTAGCTGCTTTCAATGCGTAGAAGTAGCCATCGCTCGCGCCAAAATAAAGTACGCCATTAACTAACGTTGCGCCCACCTCGACGCCGCCATCGATTTTGCGCTCCCACTTCAAATGACCAGAAGTTTTATTATAAGCGCGAATGCCGTCGATACCGTTGCCTTGAATCACCAAGTCTTCAAATAAAATTGGCATCATTTGGTGATCAACTCGATAGCCAAGATAATTGCTATCAATCGTATGCCGCGCCCAACTGCGCTCGAATGTAAATGTTTTGGTTGCTACTCGCTTAGTGAAATGCGAGCAGCCCGAAATAGAAACCGCTAAAACTATCAACAATAAACGAATCAATTAGTTTGCCCTTTTTTAAGTGCCAATAAACGTTTGTAAGATTGCGCCATTTCACCTGAGTACGTGTCAGGGAATTCAGTTTTAGCTTGGTCAAATGTTTCACGCGCTTGATCGAATTCATTCAATGACATTAAGCATGCGCCCTTACGCAATAAATTCTGCGAACGAAGAAACGGATGATCTTTCGACGCCAGCACCGAATCATAAACTCTGACCGCCTCTTTGCAATCACCGGCTTCTGATAGAGCTAAGCCCAGTTGCGACTGTAATAGACCCCAAAATAAATCACTCTTGGCCGGACGGGCAGCCACTTCTTTTAGAATGTCCACCGCTTTTTTCGGATCCTTATAGTCAAGATATAAATCAGCCAAAGAAATGGCTGCTACAAACGACGCTTTTTTACCTTGGTTTTGACTAATAAAATTTTTGTACTGTTCTTCAAAGGTCGTAAAATTTTTAGCAAACACTTCAGGATTTTTTTCGGCCGGCTTTGGTGGAGTTATCACCGTCTTCTTATCATCTTTCTTTTTGTCGTCTTTTTTCTCTAAGGCTTTCGTCTCGGCCTCCGCCAGCTCTTGCTGCTTTTTCTCGAGAGAATGTTGAATATCAAATAGCGCTTCTTGAGCTTTCTTTTCTTGTGCTGTGTGAATGATCCCGTAAGCGACAAACGCTCCGCCACCCACTGCTGCAACAATAAAAACGATCGCAACGGTTTTGGCGTGCTTGATCATCCACTCGGTGATTTGCTCAGTTACCTCTTGTTTTTTCTCAGTCATACAGTCCTCTTAAATTATATTTTATCGACGAAGAGTCATTTCTTTTAATGTTGAAAATGGTCGCGCCATGCGGCCGTGATGATGCTGACGAAGCTCGCCAATTTTTACCAAACGCTCTTGCGCAAGTTGAATCGCAGCTTCATGCGTACCCACATTGTGCTCTTTAGCTAACTTAAATACCTTCATCACGTTTTCATAAACGTGTTTGGTTTTTTCAAAAGCGCGCTCAGACGAATAGCCCTCAAGCTCAACAAACACGTTCATCAGCCCGCCGGCGTTGGCAACGAAATCAGGAGCGTACAAAATTCCCAACTCGCGAAGAGCATCACCGTGACGATTTTCAGCGAGCTGGTTATTGGCGGCACCGGCAATAATTTTACATTTTAATTTTGGTAACGTTTGGTCGTTGATAATCGCACCTAGAGCACATGGAGCAAAGACATCGCACTCGCTAGTGACGATGTCGTTTGGATTCATCGCGGTCACATGCATTTTCGCGACGACAGCTTTGACTTTATCTTGGTCGATATCAGCAACTGTAACTTTCGCGCCTTCTTTAACTAAGAATTCGACGAGGTTGTAGCCAACATTACCAAGACCTTGCACTGCCACTCGTAAACCGGCGAGAGAATCGGCACCCAGTTTTTCTTTTACCGAGGCTTTAATAGCCATCAATGTGCCGTGAGCTGTGTATGGGCTTGGGTCACCTGATCCACCAAAGGTTGCGGGGATGCCCGTTACAAATGGCGTCTCCATAAAAACATATTCCATATCGCGCACGGTGGTGCCGACGTCTTCAGCGGTGATGTACTGCCCGTTCAAAGAATTAATAAATGCACCGAACGCACGAAACATGGCCTCGGTTTTATCTTTTTTCGGATCGCCAATAATAACCGCTTTGCCGCCACCAAGGTTAAGACCAGCAACTGAAGCTTTGTAGGTCATCCCGCGCGACAAGCGGAGGACGTCGATCAAGGCTTCTTCTTCGTTTTTGTAATTCCACATGCGGGTACCACCAAGCGATGGCCCCAGAGTGGTGTTATGAACGGCTATAATCGCGCGCAGACCAGATTCTTTGTTGCGGCAATAGATGACTTGTTCGTGATCGTCGCCGTGCTGCTCGATTAAATCGAATGGTAAAGACATAAGCGCGCTCCAGCTGGTTTCACAGCGTTAAATTGGTGAACGCGCTATTATCGAAAGGATGAATTTAGCGGTCAATTAAAATTAACCGCTTTTAGCTAGTATGAGTTAACGTTTTGATTGGCGGTGTTCCAAGGGCCACTCGCCTGCAAAATGTTAGTTGAACCTGGTACCAGAGCCGTCAGGTAGACAAACTCGAAACCATTGGCACCTACGATATTCGTCGGAGCCCCACTGTATGGCCAGTCACAGGTCTGATCGTCGAAGGTTCCAGCCGTACCGCCACCGCTATTAACCTGTAAACTCACCGCCGCGGTGACACCGGTTAAATGCTGACCATTCGCATCGGCAATCGAAACAATGTACGGTTGACAAACCGAAGCGCTGACCGACGTTGTTCGACCCGTAAACATGTACTTATACGGCGATCCAATTGAGCCTGAACCAATGGTTAGCGTTAAGTTTGTCGCGGATAGTCCCGTGCCCGAAACGTTGATTTGGTCTGTACCCGGGCTCGTTTTTTTGTAATAAAGCGCCGTAATACGCGTTGAAGGTGTCATGTTGAGGTTGCCGCCAACACTGGTCGTGCAGGTATTGTCGACATAGATGTCACCCGTACCTGTGTTAGTTACTGAAAGCGTCAATGGACTTGCGAGTGGCGCGAAGCCGTCAGTATTTTCTGGAATAAGCGCTAAAATCTGACAGCCACCAAAAATTAAATTATCTTTGTACGACATGTAAATACTGACTCTGTCTGCTGGCTGAACTCGCGACGCACTTCCATTACCCGAGATCATTCCCGAGTAAACGTCGATATTGATGTACGCCGATCCTGCAATCGGCGTAAAATGGAGGTCTGCTTCACCGTCGACAAAGTTAACCATTGCAATCGTATCGAGCGACGAGGTCAGGTTGACATTAATGTTAGTCAACATGTAGCCATTATAACTCAGATCAATATTGTTAGAATTTGTTAGTGCATAAATATGCGCTGTCGTACTTTGCCCAATGATAATTGGATTTGCCGACCCACTGACGCCTGATCCGTTGGCAAAAGTTTGTCCAGGTAATTTAACACCAAAGTGAGTCGCCTGTGCGGGCAAAACGTTGATGTTCATTGACCCAGTTAATGCAACCGGCGTCGTCGATTCAGCTGAAACTGAACTCATTCCGAGAGCAGTTGACTTATAGCACATGAGCTTTACTGAATCGCCAGCGGCGAAATTGACGGAGCTAACGGCGCCACCACCGCATGAGCAGTTGCTACCGCTTGGGTCATAAAACTCACCGTCACCGCCATCAAGGCTGATGGTCATTGGTGAACCCAAGAAGGCATAACCATACGATGCATCCATCAACATAACTGACATCGGTAAGCAATTATCAGCTGGGAATGCACTTGGCATACCGAGCATAATCGACGCTGGAGCCCCCGCCGGAGTAACCGAAATTGAAGTTCCGCCAGTGATTGGCCCACCAAACGAGCTCGTCGGTTGTATATTGATCGATGATGCCGCGCCCACATAGCGAAAGTTGAGCATGTCGAAGCTGCCCATGCCGGTATTGCTCAACCCACTACTTGGGCTACCCATCGGGGTTCCCATGCAACTCTGATCATTGCCATAGTAAAATTGAATTCCCGGAAGTGTACCTGAGGTGGGCCAGTTGAAACTATAGTAGGTAGAAAATAACGCAAAGATCGAAGGCGAACCATTGTGCATACCCGCAAGCGAAACTGGGTAACATCCTCCTGCCTTAATCGAAGTAGGCGCGATGACTAACGCTTTGTTTACAATCGTCGGTGCGTTTACAAAATTAAGCGAGCCGTTGAGAGTGGTTATGCCGTTTGTTGCGCTGATTGAATATGTGCGAGAGCCAGTTCCACTGAACGTTGATTTCACATAAACAAGCATTTGCGCGCTCGACGGATACTGCGGACCAGTTATAGGACCGCTACAGTAGTTACTATTGTAAAACTCGACGTCGCCTGCACCAGTTGAAAAAGTGACCTGCGTACTTGGGTCAAACGATGTCATATGGTTACTCGCATCTTGCGCTTGCAAAAACATCGGGGTGCAAATGTTATGACCAATTTGCGTGGCACCTGATGCTGGCACTAAAACCATTTTCGTTGCTGGCGATGGGCCGCCTCCGCCACCACCACTGCTCCAACCGTAATCAATCGCTGCTGATGTGTAATAAGATTTACCGTTAGCGCCGATCACGTAAGGACAAACAACTGTCTGCACACGGCCTTCATTCATCGCCGTTGAAATTCCTGCTGGCAAGCCTGTTGAGATATTCATTGCTTCTGTCAACTGGCCTGGCACCGCTGGTTTTGAACCGAGAGAAACAAACGGAATTGAAAGCGTATGTAAAGCACCGCAAGCAGTTCCATCGTCCATACGGAAGTCTTCGCGATCACCGGTAAAATTTGACGGTAATATGCGTACAAATGCTTCAGAACCATCAACACCTTTAGCTGTTGCGGTAGTGAAAACTCCCGGCAAGTACTTCCAATTTACATGTAAAGCATTAGCAGAATAAGTAACTGTCAGTGATTGGCGATAATTCCCGCCCCCACTTAAAGACAATTGATAAGGACCACGGAAGGCTAACACACTGTCATTGTTGGCAAGCTGACCATCATCTAAACTTAGATAATCAACAAATCTCGTACCTGTAGAGGTACAAAGCTGTTCAGAGTCTAGCGCTCCGCCTGCAACTCCGCCCGTTACGCCACCATTGGCTGGGTCAATAATTACTTCGGTTGGGTCACCAATCGGGTTCCAATTTAAAGTTGAGCTGCCCGTGTCGGCGACATACGCACCAGGAATCGACGCTGATGAATTTTTATAGCAAATCTTTTTACCTGCACCTGCGGATGCCGGACCAAACCAACCTAAAACCATTTTGCTTGGCTTTTGCTCGATGCGGTCTGAGCCAGGATCGCCCTGCTGCCGGTACATAAGAGGAACTTTCACTCGCATGTTGCTCGGCTTTTCAACTCCAAGAGCCAATAAATGCGCACTATCTGCAGCTGTCGGCTGACCAAATAGTAAGCTGCCGTTATCTAACACATATTCAAATGGAGTTTGCTCAAGGGCAAACAAGCGAAACCAACCACCAAAAATTTCAGAAGTATGAATGATCATTGTTGGCTTGCCTGGCGGAGTATAGCGCATCGTCACTTTGCCCGATGGACCGATCCCGCCGCTGGCCGCTGAAGTTAAATAGCGACCAATAATGGTGCCCTCACCCACAGCCGAATTGCCAAGCGCGTTCACCACAATCGAAACATTGGTGTCAGCAGTAACAGCAACCGTCGAGTCACCGTAGAAAAACACATCGCCGCCACCATCAACCGAATAAATCGCTAAAACTTGAATCAAACGCCCGTCACCACCTGGAACACCATTCACGGTGAAAAATGCAGGCGGAGCATTACGACCTTCATTGCTATCCCACGAGAAAAATTTAGGAGCGCCAATACCTGGGCCGGTAATGTTAATCACGACGTGACTCAGCATCGGATCAGCACTAGCCGCGCCAACTTTGCCAAAGCCAGGAGGCAGAGATTCAGGCAATCCGAGTTTGATATTCGCCGCAGAAGTTTTAACTTCTCGAGAACATGAAATCGTAGTTGAAAGTAGAAACAGCGAGATGACCCCGATGAACAGCCGTTGAAAAACTGACGGGCCAAGCTGTCTAATGAGATTACCTTTTTCCATAAACGCTCCACTTTTTAAAGTTCTCAAAAGAAATTTATTACTTAGACTCATCGGCCTTTCTAGACCTGCTCTGCAGAGTCAAAATGAGAATTTGATTGAGGAATTTGCGAACAGATCTCGAAGTGAGACGCGTGCCATGTTTCAGGTCGCGACAAAAAAAAGAAATAACTTTTTTCTAATGTGGATTACAAAAATTGTTTCAAAATCAGATAAAACAAAATCGCACTATTGATGAGCAAAAATAACTTCCAACCCATCGTGATTTTTTCTGATTTATTCATTTTTTCGATGAGCTCAGCTTTTTCGGCCTGCCAACTTTCTTGTGAGCGGCTGTCCTGCACGAGCGCCAATTCGGCGAGCATAAATGTCTTTAAATTTTGTAAGTGAACATTCCACTCGGTGCGCATGGCATCGAGTTGCGGAGCGCCAACTGCCGCTGTCTCATTTTGAGAACCCCTCTCGAGGTACCACGCCAATGCGCGGTACACATGCGGAGGCGCTTTCTCGCCTTCTTTGGTCCAGCGGGTCCAGGCCGAAGCATCAACCAAAAGTAGTTCACAGATCTTGCGCTGACTTAAACCTAAGGAATTGCGAATTTCTTCGAGTCCGCCATGGCGCTTTTGAATAACCGCCACTTCGGCTTCGTAACGAATTCTTTGCGATGTTTTGGGACTGGAATTACGGCTTTTGCCCGATTCTTCAGCTGCCGCTTCAGCGAACACCATCTCGCTAAAACTCTTATCGCCTTCAAACTCGATATTCCAATCGTTACTCATAAACTTATGATTTCACTTTCTATTTTGTTTCACAAGTCGAGTGTTGTGAAACGCAACTTTAGTGTTGGGGTCTACAATTCTGGAATTCCAGTCTACAGGTTAACCGGTAGACCTGTATTCTGGTCTAGTTAAAACACATAACCAATATTGACGACCTCCTCGATCAGGTAAGTCACCGGATCCGTCGTCGCCACAACCCCAACCTTAAACTCCGGATTTATGATTACCGACTTAAACTGGTAATCCCACCCTAAACTCCCCGCCAAAACAGTAAAAAACGGCTTCTTCAATCCACTCGCGTCGATCGGAGCTCCCGATACGCTGGTGAGCTGGACCTGCGTTCCTTTTGAAAACTCAATTCCTCCACCAAACCACCACTGATCGTGAAAGTAGTGTTTAACCAGGGCTTCAATACCGATAAATTGCTGCTGCAAATGCAGTTTGGTTGGCTCGGGCGAGCCGTCTAATTCGGCATTGCCCTTCATATCCGTCTTACGCATGACCACTGCCACTCGGCCGGCCCAAGTTTTGTCGAAGGGAACATCCACAAAAAAGCGAAAGAAAAACGATTGGCCCGAAAACTCTGAAATTTGGTAGGTATTCTCAGGAGTGGTTTGTAGTTCTCGTTTACTTTGCTTCTGCTGACTTGAAACGATCGACATCCCGAAGGTGTAACGCGAATGAGGCGCGACCGGCTTTTTCTTCATTACTTTTTTCTTAGGTGGAGGAGTGGCCGAAGCCACTGCCGCCAAAACGACAAGAAGAAAACTAGTTAAGAAAAACCGGCGTAATAACATGGCTCTACAGGGTGACGCTTTTCTCCGAGAAGGTCATTTGTTTGACTAATGACACGATCTGACATAAAGCCCTTTCATGCAAAAGATCATTTACCCCACCAATATTATGCTGAAAGAGCTCCCCTTTGAAGGCCGCGATTACCATTATTCTCATGAATCCAAAGAGTTAAGCCCGGTCCTTAAAGAGTTAATTCAAAAAAATGATTATAAAGTGGACCTGCACCTTCGCCCACTGGGCAACGCTTTCGAGATCGCTGGGACAATAAAAACCAAAATTGATCTGCCGTGTTCGCGTTGTGGTCGTGATACCGAATTTCCGGTGGACGATAATTTTCGCGAGATGATTTTGGTCGAAGATCAAAAGCCGCGCGGTGGCCATTCGGGTCATGTCGGCTCAGATTTGGTGAGCGATGGACCATACTGTAACTACATTTCTAGCTATCATTTTGATATTGCTGCATTTGTTCATGAGCATGTGGCCGCAAGTGAGCCTTATATTGTCGAGTGCGGACGCAAAGACTGCGCTGAGACTGTGATTAAAGCGCAGCTGAACACAATGGCGCCTGAACATCTCGATGAGAAAACTAATCCTTTTGCTGTTTTAAAGAAACTAAAGGGTTGATTTCGCTATCGTGTTTGATAGAACTTTGAACCTTAAAAAGAGGAAGATGTATGCCAACACCTAAAAAGAAAACGTCGAGAATGCGCAAAGGCCATCGCCGCTCGCACGACGCTCTCACCCGCCCAACAGTACACAATTGCTCGAACTGCAGTGCTTTAAAACTTCCTCATCATGTTTGTTTGTCTTGCGGGCACTATGATGGACGTGAAGTTGTAGCAGCACAGGCGTAATCGCGCATGGCTTTCCGAGCTCGCGTTAAAGGTACGGGCTCTTACCTTCCAGAAAAACTACTCACAAATAAAGATCTCGAAAAATTAGTAGAAACCACTGATGAGTGGGTCTACGAGCGCACGGGCATTCGCAGTCGGCGAATTGCCGCTGACGATCAGCACACTAGTGATTTAGCATTCGAAGCTTCAAAGCGTGCACTAGCTGACGCGAAATTAACTGCGACTGATGTTGATGCAATTTTTCTTGCGACTGTTTCACCCGATCAAACGATGCCGAGCACCGCCTGTTTATTGCAGAAAAAACTCGGCGCACGCGACTGCATGGCAATGGATCTCTCGGCCGCATGCTCGGGGTTTTTATACGCACTCGCAACTGCCAATGAATTTATCGCCAGCGGCCGCTACCAAAATATTCTCGTGGTTGGCGCAGAAGTTTTGCATCCCTACGTCAATTATAAAGACCGCGACACTTGCATTTTATTCGGTGACGGCGCTGGCGCATTCATCGTTGGTCGTGCTGAAGAAAATGAAAGTTCGCAAATTTACAGTCACCACATGCACGCCGACGGCAATATCGGCGATTTGTTTGAAATGCCAATGGGTGGTTCGCGCTACCCTGCCACTTACGAAAATATCGATAAAGGTCTACAGTGGATGAAAATGAAGGGCCGCGAAGTTTTTAAACATGCGGTCCGCACGATGAGCCAGTGCTGCTCGGAAGCGCTCGAACATAATAAATTGAGCGGTTCGGATGTTGATTGGGTGATTCCGCATCAAGCGAACATTCGCATCATCGAAGGCGTTGCAAAACACTTTGGTATCGATATGGCGAAAGTGGTTATTGAAATTGAAAATATGGGGAACACTTCGGCGGCAACTGTTCCGGTTGCTTTTGATAAAGCCGTTCGCGATGGACGAATCACTCGCGGTCAAAATTTACTACTCACCGCTTTCGGTGCAGGTATCACAAGCGGCAGCTTGTTGATGAGATACTAATGAAGTTTGCCGCAATCTTCCCTGGTCAAGGCAGTCAGCATGCAGGAATGGGCAAATTCCTCTTCGATAACTTTCAAGATGCTCGCGTAATTTTTGAAGAAGCGAGTGACGCAATAAAATTCGACCTAAAAAAATTATGTTTCAGTGGTAGCGATGAAGATTTAGCTCTGACAAAAAATACTCAGCCAGCTTTGCTGGTGGTTTCAACTGCGACATTTCGCGTGCTCGCACAGTTAACCGATATTGCGCCGGTGGCAGCTGCGGGCCATTCTATTGGTGAATATGCGGCGCTGACAACTGCGGGAGTTATTGATTTTGCCGATGCCGTGCGCGCGGTACGCCGGCGTGGCGAAGCGATGCAAGATGCGGTGCCGGTGGGCCAAGGTGCAATGGCTGCGATCATGGGACTCACACCTGAGCAAGTTGTAACTTTGTGTGAATGGACGCAAACACAATCGGGGCAAAAACCTCTCGAGCCAGCCAACTTTAATTGCCCCGGACAAATTGTTATCAGCGGTCGCGCCACCGCCATCGAATGGTTGCAAGCGCATGTGGCACAAGTAAAAGAACAACTTCCTGAATTGCCACCAAGAATGAAAGTGATTCCACTTAAAGTGTCGGCACCATTTCATTGCACGATGATGAAACCCGCCGAGCAAATTATGCGTCAGTATCTCGAGCAGACGAAATTTCACAATGCGCGCTTTGCCGTCGTACAAAATTTCACCGCTTTACCAGTTACTGACGGCAGTGTTTTACGTGAGAATTTAGTGAGGCAGATTTCAGCACCAGTGCGTTGGATTGAATGCGTACAAAAACTCAAATCACTTGGCGCCACTCGTGCCATTGAGTTTGGCTGTGGCAAGGTGTTAAGTGGCTTAGTAAAGAAAATTGACAGCGAGATTGAAACCTTTAATCTTAACTCTCTTGAAGATGTGAAACTTGTTGAAGGACTCTTTAAACATTAGGCTGAAGCGATGAAACACACTCTCTCTGCGCACCCAACACTGAATGGCAAACACTACGTCGTGACTGGCGGCAGTCGCGGCATTGGTGCTGGAATTGCGGTTCGCCTCGCTCAACAAGGCGCGCATGTGGCTTTGACTTATACCGAGCGCTCAGAGGCAGCAGAGAAGGTATTTGCAAGTTTACCTGGCAGTGGTCACCTCGTGGTGAAAATGGACATCAGCAATGCTGATTCTGTTGAACAGGGTTTTGAGCAGATTTTTAAGCAATTCGGTAAAATTGATGGGCTTATCAACAATGCCGGCATCACTCGCGATCAGCTCCTGTTAAGAATGAAAAACGAAGATTTTAGCGATGTGCTTTCGACCAATATCGGCGGCACCTTTCATTGCACGAAAGCCGTGATGAAATCGATGCTGAAGGCGCGCGCGGGCTCAATTGTGAATATCACCTCTGTTATTGGGCATAGCGGCAATGCTGGGCAAGCCAATTACGCCGCGAGTAAGGCCGCAATTGAGGCATTCGCTAAGTCGATTGCTCAAGAAATCGGCAGTCGTGGGATTCGCGTAAATTGTGTCGCTCCTGGCTTTATTTCGACAGAAATGACGGATGTGCTTCCCGAAGCGCAAAAAAATGCTATCCTTGCCAAAATTCCTCTGCAAAAATTTGGCGAAGTTGAAGATATCGCAATGGCAGTTGAATTTTTATTGAGCGATAGTGCGAAATATATAACCGGCCAAACCATTCATGTGAATGGTGGCATGTTAATGGATTAATTGTTTTAAAGGAGGCCTTATGACGGCTGTTGAACCTAGAATTAAAAAGATCATTGAAGAGCAACTTGGAGTAGAAGGCGATCGCATTAAGCCTGAGGCTTCTTTTATCGACGACCTTGGCGCTGACAGCCTCGACATCGTTGAGCTTGTTATGGCGATGGAAGAAGAATTTGATCTTGAAATTCCTGACGAAGACGCTGAAAAACTTCGTACAGTTAATGACGTAACAAAATACATCCAAGGTAAAGGCAAGGCGTAAGCCATGTTTGCGGCCCGCCCCGCCCGTCGCGTAGTGGTGACGGGACTTGGTGCAGTCACTCCTCTCGGTCTTACTTTCGAAGACTCGTGGAACAATGCACTCGCTGGTCAGTCTGGCGTTGGTCGCATCACTCAGTTTGATGCCGCTGCCTACGATTGCCAAATCGCGGGCGAAGTTAAAAATTTTAATCCCGATCCATTTGTCGCAAAAAAAGATCAGAAAAAAATGGATCGCTTCATCCAGTTATCTTTAGGTGCGACTCACGAAGCGATTAAAAATTGTGGAATCGAATGGACTGATGAACTCCGCGAAAAAACCGGAGTATTTATTGGCGCTGGAATGGGTGGTCTGCCACTCATTGAAGAAACACACGAAACTTTGCGCTCGAAAGGGCCCGGAAGAATTTCGCCGTTTTTCATTCCGCAAGTGATTGCCAATATGCCGTCAGGACACGTGACCATTAATTACGGTTTTCGTGGACCAAATTTTTCTGTCACCTCAGCCTGCGCAACCGGCTGTCATTCTATTGGAGAGGCCGCGATGTACATTCAAAACGGCGTTTGCGATGTGATGATTGCGGGTGGAGCCGAATCAACTGTCTGCGGACTCGGTATCGGCGGATTTGCCGCAATGAAAGCTCTCTCAACTCGCAACGATGAACCGACTCGTGCATCACGTCCGTGGGATAAAGATCGTGATGGATTTGTTCTCGGCGAAGGCGCCGCCACTTTAGTTCTCGAAGATTACGAATCGGCAAAAAAACGTGGCGCAACTATTTATGCCGAAGTTCGTGGTTACGGAATTTCTTCAGATGCTCATCACATGACTAATCCGGCTCCGGGCGGAGCAGGCGCACAAAAAGCCATGCGCATGGCGCTTGAGTCAGCCGGAGTCAACGCCAGCGATGTTGGTTACGTGAATGCTCACGGCACAAGTACTCCTGCTGGGGATGCCGCTGAAAGTGACGCAATCAAAGGTGTTTTTAAAGACGCAGCAAAATCAGTTTGGATTTCAAGTACGAAAAGTATGACGGGCCACGCCCTCGGTGCGGCTGGCGCTATCGAAAGCGTTTTTTCAATTCTAGCGCTTTTTCATAAAAAAATTCCGCCAACAATTAATTTAGAAAATCCAAGCCCTGAGTGTGATCTTGATTATGTTCCTAAAACTGCGCGCGAGCGCGATCTTAAGCACGTTTTAAATAATAGCTTTGGCTTTGGCGGCACCAACGCGTGCTTGCTCTTCTCACGAATTTAATCACATCTTTTTGCAACCTAGTCCCCGCCTTTGTACTTGTATTTTGACCATCGGTCATGTATTCACCAAAACATGTCTGGCAACACTATCACATCACGACTCCACCCTTCAGCCTACGGTGGGATTTTGCGCAAACGCCTGCGCGGTCGCGGCCGACGTACCATATCAACGCGTTTTTCAATGCATTTGGTATTGCGCTCATCACTCGCGCGTGGAGTGTGGTCGTTTGTGCGTCCAGCGAATCGGCGGCTGATTACTCATGTGCTCGCAAAACATGCGGCGGCAACAGGAGTTGAGATTTTGGGAGTGGGAAATGCCGGCAATCATTTACACCTCCGGTTGCGCGTGCCAAGTCGTGAGCAATATCAACATTTTATACGAGCAGTTGCCGGAGAGATCGCTCTAAAAATTAAGAGACTAGGTCCCACGATACGCAGAAACTTTTGGGATCATCGACCGTTTAGTAGCGTGGTCGCGACTATCAATTACGTCAATCGCCTCACTGATTATATCAAGATCAATCATCTTGAAGGTCATGGCTTTGTAAGATCTTTTGCTCGACTCGTAGTGCAACGGTGGCGAGACGGCACATGGCCAGAGTTTGAGGGTGGAGTCTACATTGTCTAGAAGCAGTTAGTCCCAATACCGCTTGCATTTCGATTTTTCTTAAATAGACTTTTTTCAGTCAACCTAAGATTGCACAAACAAGGGGGCCGCAATGAAGGTTCAAAGATACTTCTATTTTCTGTCGGTTTTTTCACTTTTACTATTGGCCGGGCAACTTATTGGCGGGAACAGTAACGCTCAAAGCACCACGTACGCCGAAAGTGATCCTTCTGCGTTATATTATCGTGTTCATTGCTCAGGGTATAATAACCGCAACAACCATTGGGTTACGGGATATTGCACAAATGGCAGCTTTAGCGGTTACGACACCCGCAATAATAATTGGGTGACTGGCCATTGCACTGCCGGCGGCACTTTTAGTGGATATGATAATCGCACTAATGAATGGGTAACGGGCCGCTGTGATCGCGACACAACCCCACATTTAGATGACTCGCAATATGAGCCAGAATACATAGACGAACTCCAAAATTAAGGTCTAATATTCAAGGCAATGAGTACGCAAACTTCATTGCCTTTAAAATGCTACACGGCTTGCGATCATGCAGGCCTCGATCTCAAGAATAAAATAATTCAATCTTTCAGTTTTATCGAATGGATCGACCTCGGCACCAAAGATTCTGCGAGTGTCGACTACCCCGATTACGCGGATAAAGTCGCCGCTGCGCTAAAAAAAGATGCTGGCGCTTTTGGCCTGCTTGTTTGCGGTTCTGGTCAAGGCATGGCAATTCGCGCCAATCGCCATCCCCACATTCGCGCTGCTCTTTGCTGGAAAGAAGAAGTCGCCAGCATGGCTCGCGCTCACAATAACGCCAATGTGCTGTGCTTGGGTGGCCGACTCATTGAACCCGCTCTTGCTCTAAATATTTTCAATGCTTTTTTAAAAACACCTTTTGAAGGAGATCGCCATGCTCGACGTGTTGAAAAGCTCTCTCGTGAGTGCTGACCCAGTCATCGCCGAGCAAATTCAAAACGAACTCGATCGCCAAGAATTTGGCCTCGAGATGATCGCCTCTGAAAATTATGTTTCGCGCGCGGTATTGGCTGCGCAAGGTTCAGTGCTCACTAATAAATACGCCGAAGGGTATCCGGGCAAGCGCTACTACGGTGGCTGTGAATTCGTTGATCAAGTCGAACAACTGGCAATTGATCGCGCTAAAAAATTATTCGGCGCCGAACACGCCAACGTGCAGCCGCACTCAGGCTCGCAAGCCAATATGGCGGTTTATTTAAATGTCTTAAAGCCCGGCGATAAAGTTTTGGGCATGAGCCTTTCGCACGGTGGTCACCTCACTCACGGCTCGCCAGTGAATTTTTCTGGTTTGCTTTACAATATCGTCAGTTACGGTCTTGATGAAAAAACTCATCGTATCAACTACGATTCGATTCACGATTTAGCCAAAAAAGAAAAACCAAAGATGATCATCGCTGGCTACAGCGCATATCCGCGCGTTCTTGATTTTAAAGCCTTTCGCGAAATCGCTGATTCAGTTGGTGCAACATTAATGGTGGATATGGCGCATTTTGCCGGACTTGTTGCGGCTGGCATTCACCCCTCTCCGTTCCCGCTTGCTGATTATGTGACATCGACGACGCACAAAACTTTGCGCGGCCCACGCGGTGGCTTGATTTTATGTAACGAAGAAAACGGTAAAACTTTAAATTCAAAAATTTTCCCAGGAATTCAAGGCGGCCCACTCGAGCATGTTATCGCCGCAAAAGCGGTTGCCTTCGGCGAGGCGCTGAAACCAGAATTTAAAACTTACAGCGCGCAAGTGGTGAAAAATGCGAAAGCCTTAGCTGAAGTCATTATGTCGCGTGGATATGATCTCGTGACTGGCGGCACCGACAATCACTTGTTGCTCATTGATCTGTCGAAAAAAGAACTCACCGGTAAAGACGGCGAGATTGCACTCGATCATGCCGGCATTACAGTGAATAAAAATACTGTGCCTAACGAAAAACGTAGTCCCTTTGTCACCAGTGGTTTGCGCGTGGGTTCACCCGCTCTCACCACTCGCGGGATGAAAGAAGCCGAGATGAAAATCATCGGTGGCTGGATCGCCGATGTTCTCGATGATCACACCAACGAGGGACTCCTGCAAAAAACTCGCAACAAGGTAAAAGATCTTTGCCAAAAATTCCCAATCTACAAATAGGTCGCGGTCAGCCATTGGCTTCGCGTGCTGTGTATTTTATTTTTGCGCTGTTTTTGATTTCGGCGTTGTCGTGCAGTCATTTCGAAGGGCCCGAGTTTGAATCGCAAGGTGAGTTTTCAACTCCTGATGAGTTATTAAATAATCGCGAAGTTCGCGAGAATTCGCGACCGGTTGCACGTGGGCCATTTCATTTATCGTGGCCAGTGGCTGTGCCAGTGATCAATCGCGGATATAAACCCGATGGTGGACGGCGTAAGCAACATTTGGGCATCGACCTCGGTGGACGAAAAAATGATTTTATTTATGCTGCTCACGATGGCGTTGTCGTCTACGCCGGCCGAAAATTTCGCGGCTACGGCAAAATGATTATTCTAGAATACGATCAGTCATGGGCGACTCTCTACGGACATCTTAATAGTTTTAATGTGAAAAATGGCCAAGAGGTTCACGCTGGTGATCTCATTGGTAAAATGGGTCGCACGGGTCGCGCCACTGGCGTGCACTTACATTTTGAATTGATCAAAGATAAAGAACCCGTCGATCCGCAACAGTTTCTGCAGTCGCGTGCCGTCACAATGTAATCTTGTACTCCCAAAAAAATGCCGCTAGAGGGCCATTGTCTAAAAGTTGGTCAACCAAGAAAAAATGTAATGCTCCTGAGGGCGGCATAAATCTTCCATTAATGCTAGGTTTAGAGGTGTTTATGCGTACTGTACAATTTTTTTCGTTTTCTTTGGCTTTACTAGGTGCAGTTTCGATTGCTCAAGGCGCAGCGAAAACTGAAACAAAAGCAAAGGCACCAGCTCTTCCACCAAATTTTATTAACTACAGCATTTGCGACACGAAGTTAACGGCGCCACCCAAAGCACCGTCATACGACGTACCACTTTCACCAAATGAAGTCGCTGCACGAATTGCAGGATCGGATGGGCAATTCGGGCAAGCAAGTCACATCGAAATATTAGTTGATACGGGCGGCAGCCAAGGCCCCTATGAAAAGGTGCAAGCTGAAATTGTAGGCGGAATGGTATCGAGAACCGTTGGTCAACAGAAGAGACCTGAGCAAATCAATGTTACGCGATTTGACCACGAGGTCCACAACACGATCAAAATTGACAGTCGGCAATCGGCTTATTCTTTCTATGTAAATAGTGCGAACTTTCTTAAAATTACCCTTGGCGGTTCCAATGTTACCGCAGCGTTAACTTTCGCCTTGAGACAAATCGCCGAACAACCAGAACCACCAAAGAAATCAAAAATTATATTGGTAACTGACGGAATGGGCGGTCTGGATTTGCAAGCTATCAAACTTGCTCGCGCGGCTCTACCGCCGACAAGTTCGGTTCAGCTTGAAGTCGTGGCGCTCGAGAGCGATCGTGGGAGCCTGTACCTTCGTGAACTTGATGTAGAGCCCGGCCCCGACACTTTCGACAGCATACGATTTAGTTTCTACAATCCTTAAGTACTAGAAAAGCAGGATGTAATTTAGCGAAATTACATCCTTGCATACTCTTTCGACGGCGCTCCTCCTCTCATATCCCTTTAACCCCTTGATGCCCATGGCACCCTAATTGAATTGGTCTTCTCCGACTTAAAATAAATCTATTGGAGGATTTCATGGTACGTGTCGGTCTTGTTACTCTTTTTCTTTTCTTGGCCTCATCAATCTCTTTTGCCGAAGGCAAAGACGTTTTAGCAAACAGCGAAAAGCTTTGTTATGTTCCGCAAACCGCTGAGGCGCTCGAGAGCAATACATTTTTTAGAAAAGCTGTTGCCGCTTCTAATCGCTATGACAATTGCACCGTCGCCTATATCTTCAACAAAAAAAACAGCGCGCGAGTTTACGTTAATGGACACCGTTTAGAGAAAGATTCAGGCAGCCTTCCGATCAGCCTCATCGGTGATCGCAATTCAAGTAACACTAAAATTGATATTAATATCGATGGCTACCCAGTACGTTGCGAAGTGTACACGTGCGAAGAGTCGACTCGTTGGGAAATTACCCTCCGTCGAATGGGCTTTTAGTCGATAATTTGTGATCTAAATTTTTGCTTTAGAAAATGCCTTTCCTCGTGAAAGGCATTTTTTTGTGCCCACTTCACCCCGGCCTAACTTGTGCAAATCAGCCCTAGAACAGTTAAATGCCTTATGAGCCGGCATGCCTTGTGCTTAGTAAAGTGAAAAACTGACAAAATTCGTCATCTTATTGTTTTCACTGGATTTTTCGTCATATGCCCGGTAAATTATGCATAGCGTTATATCTATAAGGAATGGTGTGTTTATGAAGAGCTCAAAAACCCTAACGATGATTTTGGCAATTGCCCTTACCCAAACGGCAGTCGCAGCAACTACAAAAAAAATTACTCGCATCACGATTGATAACGAAATCACGACATTGGCTGGAAGCGAAATCAAAGTTTCGCAAAAGAAAGTCGCTAAAAAGAAAGCGCAAATTGCAGCTCAGAAAGTAGCGGAGCAAAAAGCTGCTCAGCAAAGACTTGCTGAACAACAAGCCATTCTTGATCGTAAAAAATTACTCGCTGCTAACACTGCTGCTGCTTCAACAAGCTCATCAGCGGCAAGCCTGATTCGCGATGAAGAAGCACCAACGAGCTCCATCAAAATTGAAGAAGTTAAACCGCAGCCTGCAAAAGAAACTAAATTTTCAAGCACTGTTGGAATGACGGTTGGTAAAGACTCAAACCTAACTCCAGATAAAGATGGCATTCAAGGTAACTTCTACCAGATCTCTCCATCACTTAGCTTTAACGGTGATACTTTTGTTGGAACGTTCGGCGCCAATATTAAAGATTGGACTGATCAACAAACTTCAGACATCGCCAAAGAAACAGTTATCAACGCCGGCATCGGCGCGAACTATGGATCTGAAATTACTAAAGCGACTTCTCGCCTTGATTTCGTAAACTCAGATGTTATGTGGCCAGATTATCTTTCAGGCACAGACCATACTGATAAAGATCGTGGTATGCCGATTCGCTACTTCGAAAGTAAATTCACACAAACATTAGGCTGGGATTTCGGCATGGTGAATGTTGCAGCGAATGGCTCGATTGCTCACCGTGATTATACTTCGCCATATTCTGATTTTGCTCCAGACATCGTTCAGTCACAGACTTTTGAACAAGATCGTAATATCGCAGAAGGCAGCGGCCGTGTTGGTGTGAAATTCAATGATAAAGTTGAACTCGCGGCTCGCCCACTTGTTCGCCACACTAAATATACAGATGAACCCGCTCGCCAAACTGATGGCTCTAAAGGTGGCGCCTTACTGAATGACGAAACTCCACGTCGCGAAGTTTTAACTACTGAAATCAATCTTGACCTTAATTTAACTTTCGGTCGTATTAATTTGGTTCCAACAGCGGTTGCTGGTACTGACAGCGACCAAGCTCTTGGCGCACTTGATACTAGCTACTCTGGTGGCGGACTAAGCGCTGAATTAATTCTTGATAAAGACAGCCAACTTAAAATTGCTCCGTCAATTGCGTACAAAGAAATTAAGTATGACAACTGGACAATGGGCGTTCGTAACGGTGACTTCCGCGTTGATCGTGAGATCAATACAGGAGTTAACGTGAGTGTGAATGTTTCTAAAAATGTTGGTCTTGGCTTGAGCTACTCTTTGATCGATGAAACTTCATCTTGGGTTACTCAAGACGAAAATTATCGTGAAGAAATTATTGGTTCGAGCGTTAACTTAACATTCTAAAGCGGAGCTTATTATGAAGTTGTCAGTTCTTGTTGCTGCTGGACTTCTAGCGACGCCCCTGAGAAAGTTGATAAAAAGAGCGCCGTTCTTAACTGCACAAGAATTAAATAGTTAAAGCTCAAACGGGCGCGTTTCGTATTCTGCAGATGGCGATCTAAATAGCAAAAATCCAACAGCACCTTCTGGGGTTAATAGCGCCCTCATTCGACCAACCATATCCTGCGGCCACTTTTCAGAACCATTAATTGCTTTGCCGTCACCAAATGGTGGTACTGGCTTGAGCGGAACAGCCCCTTTGGCATCACCAAAACTAATTTCGACGGCGTGGTCATCAAGCGAAGTCGAATACGCTTTAAAATTTGAGTTATTATAGTGGCGAAATTCACCCACCGCTTTTTGCGCAACTCCAGCCTCTGGCTCTGGCGGGAACGAAGAGTAAAGCAACTCAGGAGAAAATTGTGTGCCGGTTGGCTTTAAGCCCTTCAGCTGCGCTCGAATCTGAAACATTTTTTTGTCTGCCTGCCCCGCTCCCTGCCAAGTGTATGCAGTCATTTCTAAGTTAAATGGAGAGGTTGCACCCACTTGGTTATTTGGCGACGTATAGTTATATGTGAAAGATCCCAGAAACTTATGCTCGCCAAAGTTTTTACGTCCAGCCGCCACAGCGATTTCGTGATCGCACAGAACATCAAGACGCAATTGACCAATACTACTATTTTTCATGCGGCCACTTAGAAAGTCGTCAAATGTTCCGATTTGCTTGTTCGCGTTCTTTTTTGGTTGAACCAAAACCGTGAGTTCAACTTCAGTACTGGCCGAGGTCCCGGGGATTACGGCGTCTTGGAATCCGAACTCAGCCATAAAAACCATTGGCTTAATAATAATGTAACCAAGGTTTTCATTTTCAAACGAGGCCAACTCAAAACCAAGTCTATCCAGTGTTTCGCCGAGTTGTTGGCGAATAACCTGCTTCGGCGCCTTAAAGAAAACCCACAGCGAAGTTTGCTGGGCGTAAAAGAAATCTTCAGCCTCTGTTTTATGAGTTGGCACCGACGCTGCGAACGAGTTCACGCTTAATAGAGCCGCGCCGATAGCTAAACATTTAGTGATTCCCATACAAATTCTCCTCTTTTTGTTGCGATCCTTGTACGCGAAATCGAATGTAACAAAAATCAGTATGTTTCGAACGTTATCGTTCTGTTTTTAAAGATACCCAAAGGATTGAAAATCGTACTGCTGTGAGACGTCGAACTCCTTTTCGCTGTCGTTTTTTAAAAAAATAAAAATTCCTCAATGATGAACATCACTTATCATTTTGGAACGCAGATGTTTTAATCAGCAGTGCAAAGCATATCAAACTGAAGCAACCCAACCTATTATTTTTACTGAGATTATCCAAATAATTTAACTGTCAAATCGGACCGCATTTTGCATTTCATCAGGTGTGGTAGGGGGATTTATGAAAAAGCTGTCTGTACGTTGTCTAATTATATTGTTGGCCTTTGCACAAAATGTTGGGGCCGCCACAGATACAACTAAACCAGTCGTTACGATAAATTCGTCAACATACAATGGCCGCAACGCGACCTTCACATTTTCTGCTGTCGATGCTAACGGTATCGCCGGTTATAGCTGCCAAATGGATACCGCCGCATACGTCGCCTGCACCAGCCCAAAAGCTTATTCCAATTTACCAAACGGTTCACATACATTTAGAGCGAAAGCCACCGACTTAGCAGGTAACTCAGCATTTGTGACGAGAACCTTTACTGTGGCAGTGGTTGCCGACACCACCAAGCCAACGGTTACAATTACCTTGAAACCGGCCGCAACGATCACGACAAAGTCGGCGACGTTTGCCTATACCGCAACCGACAACGCTGGCGGTAGCGGAATCAATAATACGAAATGCAAAATGGATACAGCTGCTCTCGCCGCATGTACGAGCCCAAAAACATTTTCTGCGCTCGCGAACGGTAGCCACACATATTCGGTGGTAACGTACGATAACGCGAACAATGCATCGCCTCAGGTGAACTATACATTTACCGTTGCGACAACAGCGGCAAAAGTTCCGCAACATGGTCACTATCTGTCTTTTGCGGAACCGATTAACTTGAAAGAAGAAGTCACCAACGTACTTGATAATCCTGCTGCCTACACGACGACTCAAAAAAACAAAGCCAAAGACATCGATGAAATACTGCGCTCGCCGGGCATAAAAGGTATTTGGACGCCGTTTTATTGGTTCATGGTCGAAACTGTCGACACTCCTCTCGATGACATTCTTACGAACGACAGGTTTGATTGGAGCTACATTGACGCCAATCTTGCCGTGGCAAAACGGTATGGACTTCGTTTAGTTACTACTTTCTCGGACCGCACCTTTAAAAATCTCAATGCAATGCCGCCTTACTTCCCGCCTCAGTACGTGTTAGAAGTTGATTCACTCCGCTCAGAAACTCTCGGCGGCTACGTTTCAAAACGTTGGGATCCGTACGTAAACAAACGTATGATTCGTTTGTTAAAAGCCCTCGGCGCGCGCTACGATTCAAATCCGAACTTTGAAGGTGTGGCTAATTCTGAAAGCGCGATTGGCCAATTGGTCGACCCTAATACTGGTTACAATGGTGACACATATAAAAACGCAATCATTAATCTTGTGAATTCATCGAAAGTGGCATTCCCGCACTCGACGTTTTTTCTATATCTCAATTTTGTTGAGGGCGTTCAAAAAAATATTTTAGACAATGACGGACGAGTTGAGATTATTGACGCTGTTGCGAGTCCTAATGTTGGATTTGGCGGTCCCGATGTGATGGCTGACGACAGTGGTCACGCCACCGGCTTAAATTCCATTTACATCAGAGCCAAAAATGAACACCCGACAGCTCCAAAATTTTGCCACGCTCAGTTTAATGATCAAAAACAATTGAAGACCAATCAATTTCGCTTAAAGTTCTTTAACGATGTTGGGCGCTATGGTGACGATATTTTGCGAAATTTGGCTGGCACAAAAGTCAGTCTTCACCCTGACAATGAACTCGATACCTATTGGACTCCGCAAGAGACATTTACTTACGGCCGTGAAAACTTCAATTGTAACTATTTTTTCTGGCACTATAAAACTGGTCGCGGAAAACTAGATGCCGCCGGTCACCCCGAGTACATCACTCGCGATATTTTGCCTTTGATAAATGCGAATCAGAATTTTTGATTCGAGTCTGCGCGATAAAAAGGATTATTGAGAGTGGCGGTGTAGGTTTCAGCATCACCTGCACCAACATAAATTACGGCTTTTTCACCAGACAATGTCATTCCGCCGCTGAATAAAACGTCGCGCAGATCTTTACGTTTTGATTCACCTAACAGACCATTTGGCAAATTGGCTCGTTCGAGAATTATTTTGAGCGGAGTCGATTTGCCCGTCTGCGCATCGAACATGAAAATAACAGGGTAATAATGGCGGTCGCCACGCGAATCAAATCGTGCAATGTGGCCCAATACCGCTATAGTTCCTTCGGGCAGCAATTGCGCTTCGTTCACTCCGCCCCACTCGCCTTCAGTAAATTGGCCGTTTATGAGCGGAGCTTTGCTAATAGCTTCGGCGTTCAATTCTTCAAGAGAGTTGATAATCATGAAACCAATTTTTCCGCGCCCGCCGTCGATATTTGTCCCGGGGATTTTGCCTTGTGGCCGCGTGAATAATCCGATTCGACCATCGCGCAGTTCAACGAGACGAATGTCTTTCATTCCTAACGGGCCCTCAGTAAAACGCGCTAAATTTTGCAAACTGGTGCCACGATAAAAAATTGTTTTGTAGCCGAGTCCGCCCTCAGGCTTCTGAAAAATTTCGACTCCACCTAAAATTAATTGGCCGCTAATAAACGTGAAAAATGGATCTTGCATTTTGAATCTCGGAGCACCTGCCAGAGGCGCCCACACGCCATTAGTTTCGCTGAAAAAGACAACTTCGCTGACTTCGCTATCTCTGGGCTCTACCCGCGCAGCTATTACTCTGACACCAGCAATCGTAAACGACTGAGTTGGGTTATAGACATCGCGGCCGTCGACACCGGTGAAAATGAGCTGTTTAGCCGTCACTGGGCCTTGCGACTTTCTATACGCTCGCAATAGGTAGCCCGTCTTTGTTGCGGTGAGGATCTCTGTGCAAGTGTTCTTTGCCACAATCGTTGCCACCCCGTCGGCAATCGCTTTGGGGACAGCTGTAGTGATTAAAATTATCAAAATCGACAGGTATTCGCGCATTCCACAGAACTATGAAAGAAACATACCGCTCTTAGTTCTGCCTGAAGAGAAGTGGGCAATAGAACTGTTGAAAACTACAAAAAATGTTCTTATTTTTGTCTAGCGAGAGAGCGAATGAACTCACCTTGAGAGCCTGTCAGCACAAAGGTCGGATTTTGCTTTTTGAGCCGGCTTTCAACTTCGTCCGCCTGTTCACCCAAAACTATATGCGACGCCATGAGCATGGTGGATGTTCGGCCAATCCCGGCCAAGCAATGTACAGCGATGCTCTCTTTATTCTTTACTGATGACTGAATGACCTCAGCCAGGTGATGAACCTGCTCGAGCTTGGGCGCATTTAAATCTTCAATGCCAATGTGGTGAAGATCAAAATGCTCTTGCAACGACTCTTTCTGATGGTGATTTTCAGTCAGACTCACCACTTTGCGTATTCGATTCTTCTTAAGAAATTCAATTTCGTAATTTAAGCGCTGGCGACTCAATGTAACGTTCAGCTGATCGTCGACAATTTCGAAATGCTCAAAAATATTTGTGCGCTCGATAAGCGTAACCATAGTTTTTCTAATACCCGCATTCTCGGCAAATATTTCGAGCGCCTGAGCGTCTTTTTTTTCATCGATATGATAGAACTTCAGGATTTTTGGAGCGTAAGTTTTAAGATGGCTACGAAAAGATTCTAAACTTGCCGAGCCCGAGGAGTATTTACCAAGCCATCCCAAGAGAACAGCTTCGGTGAATGATAAATCGAACCAATGGACGGCGTTAAACCCTGGCCGACCCATTCCGGCAATTGAGTTTTCTTTAAACCACCAAAATGCTTTCATAAATATTAGTATTCGAACTAACCCATGTGTTTGATCACAGCTTGACCAAACTCAGAGCATTTTAATTCTTTAACGCTGCCGCCTTCGAGTTTCATGAGGCGGGCGAAATCGTAAGTCACTGTGCGCGCTTCAATCGCACCAAGCATGCCTTTGATAATGAGATCGGCCGCTTCATTCCAACCTAAGTGGCGCAACATCATTTCACCCGACAAAATCACCGAGCCAGGATTCACTTTATCTTGGCCAGCGTATTTCGGCGCAGTTCCATGAGTCGCTTCAAACACCGCGTGCCCCGTTTTGTAATTAATGTTTCCGCCAGGAGCGATACCGATCCCACCCACTTGCGCCGCAAGAGCATCAGACAAATAATCACCGTTCAAATTCAAAGTCGCGATGACGCTGAATTCTTTTGGTCGAGTTAAAACTTGTTGAAGCGCAATATCGGCAATGGCGTCTTTCACCACAACTTTGCCAGATTTTTGCGCGGCGGCCATTTCTTTATTGGCCGCTTCTTCACCCGAGGCGGCTTTAGTTTTTTCCCAACGGTCCCAGGTATAGGTTTTTTCGCTAAATTCTTTTTCAGCAACTTCGTAGCCCCAATTACGAAATCCACCTTCGGTGAATTTCATGATGTTGCCTTTGTGAACAATCGTCAGCGATGGTAATTTATTTTCAATCGCGTATTCGAGCGCTGAACGCACTAATCGTTTTGATCCCTCTTCAGAAACTGGCTTAATACCAATCGCCGTCGTTTCAGGAAAGCGCACCTTCGCAAACAATTTCGGAAAGTTATCTTTTAAAAACGCTAAAACTTTTTTAACATCGTCTGAATCTTTTTCGAATTCAATCCCAGCATAAATGTCTTCGGTGTTTTCGCGAAAAATTGTCATCTCGACGTCTTGCGGATTTTTTACCGGCGACGGCACACCTTTAAAATATTTTACCGGGCGTAAGCACACATACAGATCGAGCATTTGGCGAATAGCCACGTTCAACGAACGCATGCCTTTACCAATTGGCGTGGTGAGCGGACCTTTAATCGAAACGAGATAATGTTTGAATGCAGTCAACGTGTCTTCAGGCAACCAATCGCCCATCGATTTAAAAGATTTCTCTCCGGCGTAAACTTCGAACCACTGAATTTTGCGTTTGCCGTTGTACGCTTTTTTTACTGCAGCATCGAACACTGCTTGCGAGGCCTTCCAAATATCGGGGCCAGTGCCATCGCCTTCAATGAACGGAATAATCGGCTGATCAGGAACTTCAAGTCCTTTCGCTGTCATGCGAACGGCTTGGCCTTCTTTTGGCGCTGTCAATTTTGAGAACTTAGGAGCGTCGCTCATGCTGTGATATCCAGTGTATGGGTGAATACTTGGTGCGGACACACCGACTCGAACGGTGGACCTCGTGGATGTCGACCACGCGCTCTAACCAACTGAGCTATGCCCGCAACGCTTAATCTTTAAACGAAAGTATCTTGAGGTGTATCGTCGGTCAAGGTCGGCTGAGAGAGGCGCGCAACGCCCTCTTTAAATAACCCAACCCATTGCTGAAAGAGCATTTCAAGGTCATAGGTCAGCTCGCAAAACTTACCAAAATCAGCCATCTTCGAGAAGGTTTCATCACTTTTGCCACAAGAGCGAATCATACTGTATTCGCGAGTGTCGTTATTCACATTAATGGCAATCCCGTGACTAGTAATACCACGGCTAATGCGCACTCCAAAAGACGCGATTTTACCCTTTAAAGTATAAAGCCCTGGCACATCGCCACGGCAGCAAGCAGTGATACTGTGTTTTGCGAGGAGTTTTTTGGTGGTGTCTTCGAGCAGTTCCACATACGTGCGGACACCCATGTTAAAGGCGCGCAAACTTAACATTGGGTAAATCACCAACTGACCCGGATGATGAAGCGTTGCCTGTCCACCGCGATCCACAGCTACCACTGGAATTTGTTTCTCACGTAGAGTTTTGAAACCAACAAGAACGTCTTTAAGCGGATCACCACGACGACCAAGAGTAATTGTCGTCGGATGTTCGAGGCCAAGAATAATCGGCTCTGCTTCAGCAGTTTTTTGAATCGCCGTTTGTAATTCGAGCGCCTTTACGTAATCGAAAAGGCCCAACCAAGTTGCTCTCATATACTAATTTCGATAGCAGATTTGTGGCTTTTAATAAAGCTCGACGCGGTCATTTTCTTTGAAGCCCGAGCCTGAATGCACAACACCAATTGCACCATCTTTACCAAAATAGGTGACAACTTCGAGAGTGCCCTTCATGCGACCTGGCGCAAGCCCAATAAAAGCACCGCTTTCTGGATCAAACACTTCGTCGCCGTCTTCAGTGACCTTTAAAACATCACCGACTTGCAGGCCCGAAATTCTCCCCGCATTCACATAAATGCGATCGCCCGTGACCAGCGCAATGCGCCCTTCCCACGAAAGTTTTTCGACGGCTTTTACAACACCGGCAACGGTGGTTTTGAATGCTTGTCTGACACCATCGCGTACAAGTTGTGGGTCTTCTGAAAGGCCACTGTCTGAATAAGACGCCTCACCCACTCGTGTGGTTTGCGATTCGATAGTCGCTTTTTTAACTGCTTGAAATATTTCGCGGCCAGTTTTTGCGCCAAATACGCGAATTTGTACTGTGACATCGACCGAAGCACGAAGTTTTCTAAAAACACCCACTTCGTCGCCAATACGATGCGCGCGAATTTCAAGTACGCGACCTTCAACAACCGCCGCTGCGCCGAGGCCCGCCGCAACTCGCGATACGCCGACCATGTCGTATTCTTTATTTTCTTTAACGAAGTTGCCCAAATCTTGCGGAAAATCTTGGTTGTTCATCACCACAAATTGGCGAGTGAGTAATAAGTCTTCGACCACTGTTTTTCTGGCCACATTTGTGACATTTTGCGAGCGCTGAAGTTCGCTATCAAGAAATGGTAAAACCAAAATACGTTTTTTAAGCTCATCACCAGAGCGCGCTTCAACTGGTAAATCACGCACTTCAGGATCACGCCGTTGCGAACTCGTTTGTACGTTGAACATGCTGCAGCCAGCGAGAGATAAAACTAAGCCAGGGAGTACGACAGTTTTGATAATGGACATACTTTGATTATAGGCCACTAATATGGTGGCCATGAACACGACTTGGGTCTAGTTTTTCACGTAAATTGAGAGCGCTTCAGGCCGCACATCGTTTACTTCAACATTGAACGGCGCAAGTTTTGCCGAGCGAATCGCAATGGCCAACTGCTGAGTATTTGTTGAAGAATCGATTTCGTAAGTTGTGCTTCCCGCTTGCAGAAAGCGCTCGCGCAGACTTTTAATGTCACGCACTTGCAATAGAATCGTCTTTTTAAATTGATCAAGCTCACGTGGCGCCAGTGACCCGCGCACTGTTAAACGTAAAAGTGAAGAGCCGAATGTGCCCTTCTTCCATGCATCGCTCAGCTGCACCGACATATCAGCGGCAATGCGTTCACCGACTTCTTGAAATTTCTTAGCGGCAACCGCGCGAAACTGCCCAGGTGCCGTTTCAAAAGTTCGCACCACTTCACCCAACACTCGCCCATTTGATGAGTGGAGCGCTTCAAGGCGCACATCCACAAGGTAGATGTTGTCAGAATTTAATTTCGGGCGGAGTAGCACTTCACCGCGCACGACAATTGAGCTTTTAAAAAACTCACCTAAAAATAAAGCGTCAGCACGTTGCAAATTACCAATGCGATAGGGTTCAGGCACTGAGCCGCTGAAGTTTGAACTGAGTGGCGACATGCCATAAAATCCAATTTTACTAAGCTCGTCTTTTAAGCTTTTATTAAAAGCTTCGGCGATTTCGGCCACGAAAGAATAGTCTTTATCTTTTTGCTGATACCACCAGCCGTATTGGCGCGAATTAACGCGATCACTGATGGCCACCAACGGCAACACTTTCGGTGGACCCTCAAGCTGATAAAGCAAGCCTTCTTCAAGCAAAAGCGTGCGCAAATTTTTGAGCGAAATTTTAAGCTCCACTGCCATTTGCACTTCATTGCCAACGCGTTCGCTGTTCGAACTTTTAATTGATAAGATGTACTTGTTCGAATTTTTTAAAATTTTATTTTGAATAACGGCTTTATTGCGTTCGGCTTTGGCCGCGCCGATGAGTAGTTTAATATTTTCAAGCGAAACATCTTCGATGGCGGCTTGAGTGAGCGCATCGCGGGTGATGTCTTTGTCGTTTGCTGGCTTTTTGCTCACGTGAACAATATCGAGAACTTCTTGCGCGCGCGCGCTTACACCCAAGGTGCCAAAACTCAAAAAAATCGTAAGTAAAACGCTAAACCGTTTCATAGAAACTTCATATTACGGGATTGGTAACGGATGACAAATTTAAAGTAAGCCGAAGGAAAAGTATTATGTAACGCAGCTAATTGATGTGTTTCTTAATATTTTCTTTCGATTCTGAGCGACCTCCCGCAAGCGTGATGCGTTCGCGCTTTGCGCGATGCGGGCGAAGGCAGGAGCCTGTGTCGTGAAGAAGCGAAAGAAAATATTAAGAAATACGGGCAAGTAGCCGCATTACATTACGGTCCACTGTGGCTTTTCAATTATCGAACTGACTTCGTCAAAAAGTTCCTTACGAAGTTCAACGCCTTTGGGATCGTTTACGCGCAAGTCTACGATTTTTTTGAGATCTGGCAGTTCCATTTGGATGTAGAACGCGGTTTCGCCTGGATGGCGCGCCATAAGTTCTTTGATCAGTCCCATTTTTTCAACAGCGGCATTATCGACACGCAACACGAGACGCTTTGCTTGCTTCAAAACTTCGTCACCGCGGCGAATTTTTTCAACGATGAGTTTAGGCTCGCCTTCTTCGTTTTCTAAAACCGCCTGGACCAAAATCACACCGTCACCTTTAAGTGTCAGCTCCGAAGCCGCAAACACATCTGGGAAGACCACCATCTCAACCGAACCGGTGGTGTCTTCAAGTTGGCAAAATGCCATGCGTGTGCCTTTTTTGGTGATGATCTCGCGCATAGTTGAAACTAGGCCAACTAAACTCACTTTTGATTTGTGTATTACTTTTTGCAATTCAACAATAGAACCCGTCGTCCATGGCCGCATTAAACTATCGACGCCATCAAGCGGGTGGCCGCTCAAGTAATAGCCGAGAACCTCTTTTTCATACGCCAACCGCGCCGAACGCGACCAATCAGGCGCGCGCTCAAGCTTTACTGATTCTTCACTCGCAGAACCAGCGTCCAGTGCAAACAAACTCACTTGGCCCGAGGCTTCGTCTTGGCGTTTGCTGTCGGTACGCTCGATGAACTTCTGATAGCCATTCATCATTTCAGCGCGGTTGTAGCCAAACTGATCGAGCGCTCCGGCTTTGATCGAACACTCAATGGTTTTTTTATTCACGCGGCGCAAATCAACACTTTCAAAAAAATCTTCAAGCGAATCAAATTTATGTCCTGGTTTTTTATCGCGCGCTTCGATGATGGCTTGCACTGCCGCTTCACCTACGCCTTTAATCGCACCTAACGAAAAATAAATCTGGTCATCTTTAACTGAAAATTTATAATCTGAAAAACTCACGCTCGGCGGCTCAACACTCAGTCCACGTTTGCGCGCATCTTTGACGTACTTCACCACTTTGTCGGTATCGCTCATTGCCGTTGATAACAACGCCGCATAAAATTCAACTGGATAGTATTTTTTCAAATACGCGGTTTGCGCCGCGATCACGCAATAGGCAGCCGCGTGCGATTTATTGAACCCGTACTCGGCAAACTTCGCCATCAAGTCAAAAAGCTCGCCAGCTTTCTTCATGTCGTGATTATTTTTTTGCGCGCCATCCATGAAACGAGTTTTTTGTTTCGCCATTTCTACCGGATCTTTTTTACCCATGGCGCGACGGAGAACATCCGCTTCACCCAATGAGTAATTGGCGATAGTCGCGGCAATCAATTGCACTTGCTCTTGATAAATAATGATCCCGTGCGTTTCTTTAAGAATCTCTTCAAGTTCTGGAAAAACGTACTTAACGCTCTTGCGACCGTGCTTTTGCTCGATGTAATCCGGGATCATATCCATTGGGCCCGGTCGATAAAGAGCATTGATAGCGACGATGTCTTCAAAACAATTCGGCTGCACTTTACGAATGGTGTCGGTAATGCCCTCACCCTCAAACTGGAATATCCCCGCCGTATCACCTTTGCACATAATTTCATAAATGCCGGGATCTTTGAGAGAGATATCTTTAGTTGTTAAAGTAACTCCGCGGTTTTTCTTGATCAACTTAAGCGCGTCTTCGATGTGAGTGAGAGTTGTTAATCCCAAAAAATCGAATTTGATAAGGCCAATTTTCTCGGCGTGCTTCATATCGTACTGCACGACGTTCTCGCCATCTTGACCGCGATAAAGCGGCGCGAGTTTCACCAAATCATCACTGGCGATAATTACGCCCGCTGCGTGAATACCAGCGTGACGAGTGAGGCCTTCAATTTTTTGTGCAAGATCCATCACCGTGTTAATTTTTGGATCGTCTTCCATCAACTGACTGAGCCGCGGCTCAGTCTCGATGGCTTCTTTTAAAGTGATGCCCAATTTTTCAGGAATCAATTTCGAAATCACATCGACTTCGCCAAAAGTCATTCCCATCACGCGACCGACGTCGCGAATGGCGGCGCGCGCTTGCAGCTTTCCGTAGGTGATAATTTGCGACACTGATTTTTCGCCGTATTTTTTTGTCACGTATTCAATCACGCGGTGGCGATTGTCTTGGCAAAAATCGACGTCGAAGTCTGGCATTGAGATACGTTCTGGGTTCAAGAAACGCTCGAAGATCAGGTTGTATTGTATCGGATTCAAATCGGTAATCCCGAGTGAGTACGCCACAAGGGAGCCCGCTCCTGAACCGCGACCCGGCCCTACCGGAATCGAATTTTGCTTCGCCCAATTGATGAAGTCTTGAACGATTAAGAAGTAACCGTTGAAGCCCATGCCATCGATAACTTTTAATTCGTATTCGAGGCGCGTGAAGTATTTTGGCTTTTCTTCTTCAGCAACTGGCTCACCACGACCGGCCAATTCGTTAAAGCGTCCCTCGAGCCCTGCGAGCGCAAGTCGTTTAATTTCTTTGGTTGTGCTCACCCCGCCAACGGTCGGGAATGTCGGCAAGTGATAAACTGGTTTGCCGTCGCCTGTCTTAAGATTAAATTTAATATCGATACGATCAGCAATTTCTAACGTGTTATCGCACGCTTCAGGAATATCTTTAAACAGCTTTCGCATCTGTTCAGAACTCTTAAAATAGAACTGATCGCTGCCCAGACGATAGCGAGTGGGATCTTGCAACGTTTTATTGCTACCAATACAAATCAACACCTCTTGCGCCACTTGATCTTGCTGCTCAATAAAATGCACATCATTGGTCGCAACAGTTTTAATGCCTAATTTTTTGCCGGTCTCAATTAAAAATGGATTGATCTCGTCCCACTCACGCAGACCGGTACGATTGAGTTCAAAATAAAAACGATCGCCATATAAATCTTTATAAAATTTCGCGCGCGCCAAAGCTTTCTCGCGACCCAAAGTGCGGAATGTCCATGGCACGTCACCCATAAATCCGCCCGAAAGCGCAATAATATCATTCGAAAATTTTGTTAAAACTTCGTCGTCAATTCGCGGGCGATAATAAAAACCTTCTTGATAACCAGCTGAACTGATTTTGCACAGCTCTTGGTAGCCCTTATAATTTTGCGCGAGTAAAACAATCCGGCGATTCGGCATCTTCGCTGTTTCAGGATCTTCTCCGCGAATATGACGAGTTTTCGGCGCAATGTAAGCCTCGAGACCTAAAATCGGCTTAATCCCCGCCTTTTGAGCGGCGAAATAAAATTCGATCGCGCCAAACATATTACCAAAATCAGTAAGCGCCAGTGCCGGCATACCAAATTCTTTGGCTTTTGCTGCAAGCGCATCGAATTCACAAGTAGCTTCAAGCAGTGAATACTGTGAGTGCACCTGCAAATGGACAAAGCTTGGCTGAAGTGTATTCGGCGGCGTGCTCATCCGATCATTCCCACTCAATCGTTCCAGGAGGTTTACTGGTGATATCGTAGACCACTCGGTTGACGCCTTTCACCTCATTTGTGAGGCGGTTCGACAAATCTCGCAAAAATTCAGGAGTAAATGGGTACCAATCCGCAGTCATTCCATCACTCGACGTCACTGCTCTTACCGCCACCACTTTTTCGTAGGTGCGACCGTCACCTTGAACTCCCACAGTTTTAACCGGAAGGAGGACCACAAACGCTTGCCAAATCTTATGATACAGATCTTTTCGACGAAGTTCATCGATGTAAACCGCATCACATTCGCGCAAAATTTCGAGAGATTCACGATCAACTTCGCCCATCACACGAATGGCAAGCCCTGGGCCCGGGAATGGATGCCGCCACAAAATTTCTTTCGGAATTTTCAGCTCGTCGCCAATATTGCGAACTTCATCTTTAAATAATTCACGCAATGGCTCGATTAATTTTAATCCAAGATCTTTAGGTAAACCGCCGACATTGTGATGCGATTTGATCACAACACTTGCACCGTGCAGATTCATACTCTCGATCACATCAGGATAAAGCGTGCCTTGCGCCAGCCACGAGATTTCACCCGATGCTTTACTCAACAGCCGCCCAAGCCCCGCAATTTCTTTTTTAAATACGTCGATAAAAGTTTTGCCGATAATTTTGCGTTTCTCTTCAGGATCTTCAACGCCTTCAAGCCGCGAAATAAACATCTCAGAAGCGTCAACACCCTTCACGTTCAAACCTAGGCGCTTATAAATTGCCAGCACCTCTTCAAATTCATTTTTACGTAAGAGACCCGTGTCGACAAACACGCTTAACACGCGATCTGCACCCAACGCATCGGTCAATAATTTGCCGACAACAGTTGAATCAACACCGCCGCTCAAGGCACACATGACTTTTTCACCAGGCGGAACTTTTTTGCGAATTTCTTCCATTAAATGCGCCAAAACATTTTTCGGCTGCCAGGTCGGTTTGGCTTTGCACATTTCGACGCAAAAGTGTTGCAAGAGCTTTGTGCCACTTTCAGTGTGTTGCACTTCAGGATGAAATTGCAGCGCCAAAACATCGGGGCCCTTCATCGCTGCTGGATGACCCGACTCACTCAATCCCAAAATTTCAAACCCCGGCGGTGGGACTTTCACTACATCACCGTGACTCATCCACACTTTTTGATCCATTGGTAAGCCAGCAAAAACTTCGCGCCACGACACGCGATTATAACCATATTCGCGTTTCGTCGCCGACTCGACCACTCCACCAAAAGATTTCGCAATCAATTGCATGCCGTAACAAATTCCGAGCACTGGCGCGATTTGCACGAGCTCGCGAGCTTCGGCGTATGGCGCGCCCTTATCGTAAACCGACGACGGCCCACCGCTTAAGATAATCCCTTGCGGTTGCCGTTCACGAATTTTTTCAAGCGGAGTATTATAGGCGATCAACTCAGAATAAAATCCGAGGTCGCGCAGTCGTCGCGCGATCAGTTTCGAAACTTGCGAACCGAAATCAAGAATTAAAAAACCATTATTCAAGTCTGTAATTTGGCGCCTCTTTGGTAATCGTCACATCGTGAACGTGACTTTCACGTAACCCCTGCGGAGTGATCCGCACCCATTTTGCACGCTTCTGTAAAGATTCGATATCCGGCGCACCGAGGTAACCCATCCCGGCTTTTAAACCACCAATCAATTGGTGAAGAATCGCGCTACCCGAACCTTTATACGGAACTTTACCTTCGATTCCTTCAGGCACTAATTTTTCTGTGTCATAAACATCGGCTTGGCCGTAACGATCGCGTGAGCCTTCGGCCATTGCCCCGAGGCTGCCCATGCCGCGATAAACTTTATAACTGCGGCCTTGATATAAAATCGTTTCGCCCGGCGCTTCATCAGCACCGGCAAGAAGACTGCCGACCATCACTGAGTTGGCACCAAGAGCTAACGCCTTAGTCAAATCACCAGAATATTTAATTCCGCCATCCGCAATAATCGTTTTGCCTTTTTTCTTTGCCGCTTTTGAACAATCGCGAACGGCGGTAATTTGCGGCATCCCCACACCTGAAACAATTCGCGTCGTGCAAATACTGCCTGGGCCTACCCCAACCTTCACCACATCAACCCCAGCGTCGATCAAAGTGTTAGTGCCGTCTTCAGTTACCACATTCCCGGCAACCAAAATAATATTCGGGAAATCTTTGCGAATAAGCTTAACCGTGTTCAAAACATTTTTTGAATGACCATGAGCTGAATCAACCACAATCAGATCAGCGCCGGCTTGCACCAATGCAGTGGCACGCTCAAGCGATTTATTATCAACCCCAATGGCCGCGCCAACGAAGAGGCGACCCAATTTATCTTTAGTTGCGTTCGGATACAGCTGCGCTTTCTCGATGTCTTTGATGGTGATTAAACCTTTCAGATTATAATCATTGTCGACCACCGGCAGTTTTTCGATGCGGTGCTTTTGCAAAATCACTTTGGCTTCGTGCAAAGTTGTTCCCACTTTCGCTGTGACCAAACCTTCTTTGGTCATTACTGCGCTAATCGGCTGGCTGACGTTTGTTTCGAAACGCAAATCGCGGTTGGTAAGAATGCCCACCAATTTTCTATTTACAGTGATCGGCACGCCACTGATCGAATATTTTTTCATCATGTCGAGCGCTTCGCTCACCAGATGATCGGGCGATAAAGTAATCGGATCAGTGATCATTCCACTTTCGTATTTTTTAACTTTTTCGACTTGAAAAGCTTGGTCGCGAATCGACAAATTTTTGTGGATGACTCCGAAGCCACCTTGTTGCGCCATTATTTTGGCCATGCGACTTTCAGTAACTGTGTCCATTGCGGCCGAAATCACCGGCATCGTGAGATAAAGATCTTTGGCAAAAAAGCTCTTAGATGAAATTTCGGTGGGGACGATCTCAGAATACTGCGGCAATAACAGAATATCATCAAAGGTCAGGGCCATTTCGAAATCTTCCATCACTTCAGCTCCATTTTATCGTACCAGGTTTTATAAAAGAGGTAGTTATCTGCAGATTGATTCAAAAATTTCAATTCTTCTTCTGTCAGCGGTCGTTTCACTTTTGCTGGGCGACCCATCACCAAAACTTTTTCAGGGAACACACTTTCTTCAGTCACCAGCGATCCCGCCGCGACAAATGTGTCGTTGGCAATTTTCGCGTTATCCATAATGATCGTGCCCATGCCGATCAAGCAGCGATCACCAATTTGACAGCCATGCAGCACCACCGCATGACCAACCGTCACGCGGTTACCAATTTTTGTTCCACATTTTTTGTAAGTGCCGTGCACGACAGAGCCGTCTTGAATATTGGTTTCGTTACCAATTTCAATCGGCATCACATCGCCGCGAATGACGGTGTTGAACCACACTGAACAATTGTTGCCCATTTTGACATTGCCAACGATAGCGGCGGTGGGAGCAATAAAACAATCTTTGCCGATTTCGGGCGAACCAGTGGCGATCTTAAGTAAGGTTGCGCCTTTTTGAATATCTCGATCACCCATACATTCACTCACTCTTCGATTTAATTTAAATACGGATGCCGGTTGTTTACTTCGTTTTTAGTGACTTTCATTACCGCGCTCAAAAGTTCGCCTTCGATCACGCGACAACGTTCCATAAAATCAATGGTGGCAAAAAACTGCGCACCTTGGCTCAAACAAAATGAAATGGCTTCATCGGCCCGCGCTTCAATCTTTTCGATCCGCTCATCGCCTGAAAAATGCAATTCCACTATTTGATAAAAACCTTTTATCTCTTTAAAAAAACAGCGCTCAAGTTTGATTTTGATGAGCGACAACAACTTCGAAGTTAGGCGATGCGGATTGGCATCGGTATCTTGGCCGCCACTTTGGCTCACAGCCACTCCGGCATCTACCGGCGACATCCAAACTGGCAAAACTCTTCTTTCGGACTTATCTTTGAAAATCATTACCGGGCGCGTCTGCTCAGGGTTAACCACTAATCCATACGGAAAAACCTCCACCCAGTCTTTTTTTCCGACTAATTCTGCGCCTAAACGTCCGCTCAATTACTCACCTCACCGTATAGAACATGAGGATAGGCTTCCTTCACATAAATGGGCAACGTTTGACCCACCAGTTCGCGACTGCCCCCAGCAATATGAACGCTTTTATTTTGCGTCGATCTGCCAAAAGAAAAGTTATCGTTTTCATGGTAATCTTCGACCAGAACTTGAAAGGTTTTACCTTGGTATTTTTTAGCGAACTCAAAGGTTTGCTGGCGATGTTTTGCGTTTAAGCGCGCCAGCCTCTCGGTTTTGACTTCTTCGCTTAAATGACCATCAAATTTCTCAGCCTTAGTGAACGGCCGCGGGCTATATTTAAACGAATAGATCGTCTCGAACTCAACTTCATCAAGCAAAGTTAACGTGTCATTGAATTGCTCTTCGCTCTCGCCCGGAAAGCCAACAATCATATCGGTCGACATTACCAGTCCCGGGATAATTTCTTTTAGCATTCGCGCTTTTTCAATAAATTGTTCGCGCGTGTAACCGCGATTCATTTTCTCTAAAATTTCAGAATTCCCCGATTGCGCCGGCATATGCAAATACTCAAGGAGCTTATTGCTGTGCTCGCGCATGATTTCAGCCACTTCGCGATTAAAGTCTTTCGGGTGTGGCGAGGTAAAGCGCACGCGCTCGATATCAGTCTCAGTCGCCACCCGTTTGAGCAATTCAGAAAAATTGGCGCCGCAAGCCGACGTATACGAATTCACATTTTGCCCGAGGAGTGTCACTTCTTTCACTCCGCGCTTAACCAGTGCGTGAATGTCTTGTAAAACTTCTTTCATTGCGCGCGAACGCTCGCGACCGCGAGTGAACGGCACCACACAAAAGGTACAAAAATTATCGCAGCCCTTGGTGATGTTCACAAATGTCGAAACGCCAGGATTTTTAACCAAAGTCTGAATTTGATAAGGCTCAGAATGTTCAAATTTTGCCGACACTACTCGCGTGTGCTGATCTTTAATGTCGCTGACGATTTGCGGGAGGCGATCGATATGGTCAGTCCCCATTACGAAATCAAGAATGGGCATGTCTTTCAGCAGTTGCCCTTTTTCTTGTTGAGCCACACAGCCAGCCACTCCAATTTTTAGCAGCGGATTTTTTTCTTTCAATTTGCGATAAAGGCCAACTTCAGAACGCACTTTGTGCACCGGTTTTTCGCGCACGCTGCATGAGTTGATGATGATCAGACTGGCTTGTTCAGGAGTCGAGACAGCTTGGTAATTCATCATCTCGAGAAGTGCATACATCCGCTCTGAATCGTTGACATTCATTTGGCAGCCGTATGTAGATATGTAAACGCTGTCTTTCATTAGACTTTTCCGTAAGTTGATTCAACTTGTCATCAGTCAGTTTGGGTTATATATAGCCGTAGTTTAGAAAGGTCAAATTCGATGAAACCACGCCTGGCCACATCAAAAAAATGGACACCACTTCCGGGTGAATTGGTCGACCAAATCCGCGAAATCTTTCATGAAGGTTTTGAGGAACAAGCCAAAGGCGGCAAAATCTTGGTGGAAGGGCGAATTTACCCCGGCGAATTGATGTTAAGAGTGGGTTTTGTTGAAAAAGGCCGACTTAAGCAGGCTAATTTTGAGGTTTCACTCGATTTTAATGCGGCCAAACAGAATGCCATGGAGCAAATTCATTTTGCCGTCGATTGCGCCGCTTCGATGCTCGAAGACTTCTTTGAAAAAGAAGGTGACCTCGAAGAATTCCCTATCAGCTGGAAATCTTTCGATATTTCTGGACGCAAAGTATTCTTGCAAGTCTCAACCGAAAATTCGGAGCTCGAAAGCGCCGCCGATAAGATTTTGGGTAAAGACGATAGCTTGCTCGTTCGCGAAGCGTCTCTCGAAGATGAAGAGGCAGAAGTTGAAGGGACCGTTAAAAAAATACTTGGGATTGATGATATTGATCCCGAAGATTCTGACGATGATTCGGGTTCGAGTGAGCCAGACGGCAGCTCACGCCGCGACCATTAGGAGAATGTTTATGCGAAATATATTTTTTGTTTTCTTGTTCTTGACGGTAACACCGGTTTTTGCCGCTATCACTCCTGAATATCTTTTTCGAATACCGACAAGCGTGGCAAAACATAGTGAAACTTGGGTTTTGGTTATTGGCAAAGATCAGAAAGAGACGCTGGTTCAAAAATATACTGTTTATATTGGACCGATCGGCAACATGACCGCGCATAATGTTGAATATGCTGAGCAAAAAAACGACGACACCTTCTTTTTTTATTTTACCGATGGTGGCGAACTCGAAGTCACACCCGATTGGAATTGGGATAAAAATCCACCCGTCCTAAACTCTGGCAGCTATTCGAACGTGAAACTTTTAGTAAATCACAATGCCCAATTGCGATCGATGACATTGGCTCAGCTATCAAAACTTATTGGCAAAAATTTGCGCGGCCCGATCCGCAGTTGCACTGAAGTTTTGGCGAAGTAATCGTCCCAATTGAGAACTATTCTCAAAATCACTTTGGGCGCCCAAAGTAAGAACGCGTTAAACATTTACCATTTAAACTACAAAGACAATTACTTGTCTAAATGGACAAATACTTGTCTTTGCTCCAGGATAAACCATATGAAAAAAGTAATTTTTATTTCTGTTGCTAAAGCTTTCGCACTAACCTTTGCGGGCTTTGCCGTGATCAGATCCTAAAACAATTTTTCTTTCAGGCAATTTGAATAAAGAAATAAACTGCGAAAACGTTTGCTCACTTAACTCGAGTGAGCGCGCGATATATTTTGTCGTGTCGGCGATAATATCTTCTTCGGTAAGTGGCGCACACGAGCGCAAGTCTTCTTGATTTTGCGGAATTTTAAGCCAACGCAAAATCATCGCTTCGTCGACTTCAAGATGAAACTGCAATCCATAAGCTTTTTCGCCGTAGCGAAAAGCTTGGCCTGGGCAAATTTTCGACGACGCCAAGTGCTCGGCAGATTTTGGAATATCAAAGGTATCACTATGTAACTGAAATATTTTTTCACTCTTCGAGAAGTTTTTAAGCAGCGGATCTTTTTGACCAATATCGGTTAAGCTCACGTCGTGCCAACCAAATTCACGCTCGCGATGGCGGCGAACGTTGGCTCCTAAAACATGCGCCATCAATTGCGCACCAAAACAAATTCCTAAAACCGGAATGTTCTTTTTAAAAGCTTCTTCGATGAGAGCCATTTCAACATTAATATGCGAATACTTCTCGCCCTCGTAGGCGCCCATCGGGCCGCCGAGTACGATCAAACCAAAATAACCATCAAGGCTCGGGGTCGCGTTCGGATCGCGGCCAAAATTCACATAGCGAATACGAAAACCCTGCTTCTTTAAAAGCGGATTCAGAGTGCCTAATATTTCGTGAGCCACGTGCTGTAAAACCAAGATATTGCGCATGCGATACCCTCAAGCTTAAGCCGCAACGGTAACAATTTCAAATCTTCAATATATGTAAGGCGAGCGAGCAAATTGGCGATACGACCCTAGACGGGGAATTACTTTGAAACCATTTATTCTACTTTTAATTACGGCATTGGTTGGTCCACTCACTTGGGCCGCCTGCCCGCCAGCTGTCAGCAAATCTATTCTTTTTGAGAATGATTCTGGCTATTCAGCGGAGTGGACATTTAAAAATTCGGCCGAACTTCGTCTTCGCGCAGACTTGAGCGAGCCGGCATATTTAGATTATGCCGCCTGGGTAAAAGAGCACACGCCGCTCACTGCCATTGGCCTGCTACAAAATCATTTAAATATTCTGATTCGCGCGAATTTGCCGACGCTCGCGAATAATATCCAGAAGGTGCAAGATATTATCAGCGGCAAAATTGGTGATATTCACCCGCTCACCTGCCTCGAGAGCGTACCGTTATTAGAGTTTCTTAAAGTGGTCGACTTACGTGAGCACTCAATGGAATTTATTGCCAGCGTCTACACACACGCTGAAGACAGCAAAATCATCGGTGATTTTTATTTTACCGGAGATGCGACCTCCGTTGGCGCCGCCGAATCACAAATTGCCTTAGAAAAACGTGAAGAACTGCACCGAAGCGGCTGGGTTTTTGAATCTATTTACCACAATCATCCGTTTGTATTTCGTGATGGGTTTACCGATATCGGCGGCAATCTTGCGCCGAGCGAAGCCGACCTCAATTATTTTCTACGAATTGCTCCGCAAACAGCAATCATTTCAAACGGAATCGATAGTTTAGTTTTACAAAATGATGAGTTTTTAAAATTAAAAAACTAGCGACCGCGACTAAAAATCGTCGTCGCGAGTGGTGGCGCTGTCGTCAGAAATCCCACGGATCTCTTCAAGGTATGTTTTGTCGTCTTCTTCTTGTGCTTGCGATGTATCGTCAAGCTCAAGTTCTTGGATGGCCCCGGTAAAGTCTTTTTCTGTACGTAAATCTTTACGTAGAAGTTCGACAAATTTATCAGCGTATTTAGAAGTAAGCTCGTCGATATAACGTTCAAGTTTGCCATCGGCGAGAATTTTTTTGCGGTTCTGAATTTTGCGCCAGAAGAATAAATAGTGATAACGGCAATAACCATCTACGGTGCCGATTTGATCGCAATCAGTTGAGCGGCAATAGCGGCGACCTTCAGCATCTGTTAGAACAATTTCATCATCATTTAAATCATCGCCACTAAGAATTGCCGCTGCCACAGCTGGATTCGTCGCTGGGGTTGATGTTGCAGTCGGTGTCGTCGCCGGTTGGGCAGCCGTAGTGACAGACGAATTCGCTTTAGTTTTCGCGGGTTTCGCGTCTTTTTCTACAGGTTTTCCTGCGCTTTTATCGGCGGCTTTTTTGTCTTTTGCCATGGGCATCCTTATAGCTCGAGCCAGCCACTTTGTGGGATTTAGCGAGTCTTGTCAAGCCCCAGGCGCACTAGAATTTATCGAACCCGAACATCGCCACTGGTAGTACGAACAAAAATGTTCCCACCCTGTGAACCGCGCAAACGGCCGGTGCGAATTTGTTGATTTGGTAAGCGTGTTAGCTTCAAAAATGACGGAACCTGTAAGCTGCCATCCGTCGTCCCAAGGTTAACGTAAGCGCCCGAATTGGCGAGTTTAAGATTAACTGCCCCTTCTTGCGACTCCACTTTTACGTCAGCTTCGCCATTAATTTCGGCAAAAACTGAGCCTTGCAGCGATTTACCGCGCAACTCACCCTCGAGGTCATCAATATGCAACGGCGAATTGCCATTTTTATATTCAATACGACCCTTGATGCCAGCCACTCGCGTTGTTCCGCGAAAACTGGTGAGCGTCAGGCCGCCCTCGATTTTTGCCAGTTTTGATTCGCCAGTGAAGTTTTCAAGCTGAATTTGCCCATTGATATTTTCGAGATCAACTTTGGCTAAATACGAATCAATTTCAACCGCACCTTTATGGTTGCGCACCGTAATTGTGCCCTCAGAATTTGAAATTTTGAGGTCGCCTTCGCAGCCAATAACTGAAACATCGCCCTTCACCTGAGTCACTCTGAGGCCTGAATGGTGATTAAGTGCGCTGATTTTACCTTCACTCCAATTCACTTCAACCGGAACTGCTGGAGTGGTAATGCGCAAAACAAACTGCGGGGCAAAACCCGATAGCAATGTTTGATTCCACAACTCTTTCGACGTCGGGCCATCCACTGCAACAATAAGAACCGAACCCTCACGCTTCAAACCAAATTGCCACTCATCGGCCAAAGCTTGCTGCTCGCTGGTGAGTTTTTCAGGTACATCTTGGCGCACTTCGACCGTAAGATCTTTGACCGTTTCACTGGTGATAATTTCGACGGTGCCTTTGAATCCGCGGATCTGTACGCGATCGTTTTCTGCTACTGCCATTTTAACTGGCTGAAGATTCACCGCCTTGGCGAAAGCCATGACTGGCGCCATTAAGCCCAATGTTAAAATAAAGATAATATTTTGCGGCATTTATCCTCCCGACATAATATTTCTTGATTGTATGCACGGCCTTCGTAAATTGACAAGGCGACAAGTAAAAGAGGTTAAGATGCAAAATGTATTTATTGTTTCAGCTCAACGTACGCCAGTTGGCACATTTCAGGGAGCATTTGCCACCACTCCAGCCCCGCGCCTCGGAGCCGCGGCAATAAAATCGGCCTTATTAAAAGGCGGAGTTGCAGCAGGTGATGTTGATGAATGCATGATGGGTGAAGTTTTATCTGCAGGAGTTGGCCAAGCGCCCGCGCGACAAGCCGCGATTTACGCTGGATTGCCGAACTCAACTGTGTGCATGACCATCAATAAAGTTTGCGGTTCTGGATTAAAATCAGTGATGCTCGGTGCCGATTCGATTCGTCTCGGTCAAGCCAATGTGGTGGTCGCCGGCGGCCAAGAAAATATGACCATGGCGCCTCACCTTTTAGAAAATTCTCGGGCTGGTTATCGCATGGGTCCGATTAATGCCACCGATTCAATGGTGAAAGACGGATTGTGGGACCCTTACAACAATTGGCACATGGGCAATGCTGCTGAACTTTGCGTGAAAGAATATAAATTTTCGCGCGAACAACAAGATGCTTTTGCTACTGAAAGTTACAAACGCGCCCAAGCTGCCATCAAAGATGGTTGGTTCAAAGATGAAATTGCGACTGTCGAAGTCACCCAAGGTAAAGAAACAGTTTCAGTTTCTGTCGATGAAGAGCCTGGCAAAGCGCGTTTTGATAAAATGGCTGGCTTGCGTCCCGCTTTCGAAAAAGACGGAACAATCACTGCTGCCAATGCTTCAAAAATTAATGATGGTGGAGCCGCCATAGTTTTGGCCTCTGAAGCTAAAGTAAAACAAAATAATTTAAAACCTCTAGCCCGAATTGTCGCACAGGCGACTTTTGCGCAAGACCCGAAATGGTTCACCACGGCTCCGGTTGGCGCGATGAAAAAAGTTTTACAGCAAGCCAATCTCACTGCTGAGCAAATTGATTTATTTGAAATTAACGAAGCATTTTCGAACGTCACCATGGCAGCAATGAAAGAATTTTCTTTGCCGGCAGAAAAAGTGAACGTGCACGGTGGCGCAGTCGCAATTGGTCACCCGATCGGCGCCAGTGGCGCACGAATTTTAACCACGCTTGTTTATGCGCTCGCACGCCACAAGAAAAAATATGGGCTCGCCACACTTTGTATCGGCGGTGGCGAAGCCGTCGCGATGATCATTGAGAGAACATAATGACCAAGATTTTCAAAGACGCAAAATCAGCACTGTTTGACGTAAAAGATGGTCAAACTTTTTTAGTTGGTGGCTTTGGTCTTTGCGGAATTCCTGAAAATTTGATCGTGGCTTTGCGTGACTCGGGCGTCAAAGGCATCACTTGCGTTTCAAACAATGCTGGCGTCGATGATTTCGGCCTCGGTTTACTTTTAAAAACTCGGCAAATTAAAAAAATGGTATCGAGTTACGTTGGCGAAAACGCCACTTTCGAAAAGCAATTTTTAAGCGGCGAACTTGAAGTTGAACTTTGCCCGCAAGGCACTTTAGCTGAGCGTGTGCGTGCTGGTGGCGCTGGCATTCCGGCATTTTTCACACCTACCGGAGTGGGCACCGTGGTCGCCGACGGTAAAGAAGTCCGCGAATTTGAAGGCCGCAAATACGTGATGGAAAGAGGCATAAAAGGCGATTTTGCTCTCGTCAAAGCGTGGAAAGCCGACAAATTTGGTAATCTTGTATTTCGCAAAACCGCGCGCAATTTTAATCCGATGATGGCGACTGCCGCAAAAATTACGGTGGTCGAAGTTGAGGAGTTAGTTGAAATTGGTCAGCTTGAACCTGATCAAATTCATGTGCCTGGTATTTATGTCAAACGTTTGATTCAAGGTCCGTCTTACGAAAAACGTATCGAACAACGAACGGTGCAGCAATGAGCGCAGCTTTTCTCACTCGCGAACAGATCGCGCAACGTGTGGCACTTGAAGTGCGCGAAGGTTTTTGCGTTAATTTAGGAATTGGCATTCCGACTCTCGTGGCGAATTTTATTCCAGCATCTAAAAATGTTATGTTGCAGAGTGAAAATGGTTTGCTCGGTATGGGGCCATTCCCACATGAAGACAAAGTTGATCCTGATTTAATTAATGCCGGCAAACAAACTGTGACAGCTGCACCTGGAGCGAGCTTTTTTTCTTCAGCTGATAGTTTTGCGATGATTCGCGGTGGCCACGTTGACCTCACCGTTCTTGGCGCCATGCAAGTGGATGAAAAAGGCGATATCGCCAACTGGATGGTGCCAGGCAAATTAGTTAAAGGCATGGGCGGAGCCATGGACTTAGTTGCTGGCGCACAACGAGTGATCGTGGCTATGCAACAGCTCGATGGAAAAGGGCAATCGAAGTTAGTGAAAAAATGTTCGCTCCCTCTCACTGGCGTGGGCTGCATTCACCAAATTATTACCGATATGGCAGTGATTGAAGTGACCCGGGAAGGCTTCTTATTGAGAGAATATGCCCCTGGATTCACTCCCGACGACATTGCTAAGGCCACTGCCGCCGAGTTGCGAATCCACTCTGACGTTAAACAAATGCGCTTTAGTTAAGGCCTCCTCGACTAACGTAATGAAAATTCCCTATAAAACGCCGCGACCATGGGCTGGCCGCTGTGCAGTTTTTGATTCTAAGTACCGATAAATTAAAGAGTAATTCTGACTAGGGACAGCAACGACCGTGGCAGGCGAATTAAAAGAACTTAAAAAAGGCGACATACTTTTTCGCGAGGGTGATGCATCCGACGCGATGTACGTTATTAAAAAAGGTAAGATCGCCATCACTAAAGCCAAAGGCAGTTCTGAAATTGAACTCGCCGAGCTTGGCCCTGGCGAAATGCTCGGCGAAATGGCGTTCTTCGATAGCAAACCGCGCTCTGCCGGTGCGCGCGCCAAAGGTGACTCTGTTGTTGTAAAACTGCCGTTCAGTTCTCTCTACGCGCAATTCAAAACCTTCCCTGAATGGTTGAAGGCGATGGTAAAAACCGTCAATTCAAAACTGCGCGATGCCAATGCCAGAATTAAAAATCTCGAGCAAGCCACTGCTGCTGAAACTGCCATGTTCCCTCCGCACATGATCACACGCATTTGTGCGATTATCGCGCTTGTAACTTACAAGTGCGGCGAACAAGAAAAAGATTCTCCTGGATTGGTTGTGCCTTACTACACACTTCGCAACTATTGCATCCAAGTTTTTCAACAACCCACTACCAAACTCGATAACATGCTCGGCGCCCTCCAAGGTTTTGGAATTACTAAAGTTGAAGAGCTCAGCGAAGGTCGCAAAAAAGTGACCGTGCTCAATCACGACCTCATCGCCAAGTTTGTCGATTGGTACAACGAGTATCTGTTCAAAGACGAAAGTAAACGGATCACTATCACTGAAAAAGAAATGCCGGTCTTAAAGGCGCTGATTTTTTACGGTAAAAAACAAACACCGAACGACAAAGGCGAAGTGGTTGTGAACCTTACCGACATGCAAAACAATTCAATGCGCGACTTAAGCTATCTTGTGAATGTGAATGATTCAAATACGCTCGCTGAAAAAACTTTGGTTCAAGAAAAGCAATCTGGCGAGGGCGGAATTCTTACGCAAAAATTTGTTTTAAAAGATCTCGAAACAATTCTGCCGTATTGGGAACTTGTTTTCGGATTATCAAAAATCCAAGCCTAACGAAAATCTCTTAACGAAATCTTAATGGCAAATCTTCAAGCTTCGCACTTTTGCCGCCTTTAATTTCACCAATAGTATAAACGCGGAGAGTATTGGTTTTCGACCCCTGCTGCATTGGCAAGCCGAGAGTTAAAATCACTTTGTCGCCAGCTTTGGCGAAGCCATATTGCACAAGTAAGCGCTCAATCTGCCCCATGGCTTCTTCGGTGGTCTTATATGCCGAGATTTGAAAGGTTTGGATTCCCCATACTAACTCAAGCCGATCAAGTGTATCCGCATGCGCGGTACACGCGATGATCGGCGCTTTCGGGCGATATTTTGAAATCAACGAAGCCGTGCGACCAGTTGTGGTTAAACAAATAATTGCTGTGGCGTTGAGTTTAAGCGCGCAAAGCGATGCACTCACTGCAATTGATTCGGCAGTATCAAGGCCTTCGTTATCTAAATTAATGTCGTAAAAGAACGTGCCCGTCTTTTCGACCTCAACCATAATTTCGTGCATGGTTTGAATACATTTAAACGGATATTTTCCGCTCGCGGATTCAGCCGACAACATCAGCGCATCTGAACCATCAAGTACGGCATTGGCTACGTCAGTGATTTCAGCTCGTGTTGGTGATGGGCTATCAACCATACTATCAAGCATTTGCGTGGCAGTGATGACCGGTCGGCCAATTTCATTCGATAATGCGATAATCTTTTTCTGCACCAGCGGCAAATGGGCTGCACCAATCTCAACAGCCAAATCTCCTCGCGCCACCATGACAGCGTCGCTCAAAGAAATAATCTCAACTAAGTTTTCGAGAGCCTCGAGCATCTCGATTTTAGCAACAATTTTAACATTCGGATTTTTCGCATCGATTAATTCGCGTAGTTTTTTGATATCACTGCCGCGACGAACGAAGCTGAGTGCCACAAAATCAACACCGTTTGCTAAACCAAACTCAAGATCGTCGAGATCTTTTTCGGTCATGCACTCGACCGGCAAAGTCGCGCCCGGGAGATTCATACCTTTACGGTCTTTAAGTTCGCCACCATAAATAACTTTCGCGCGCACTTCATCATCGCTAACGCCAGTTACTGATAACTCAAGCAAACCATCGTCTAACAAAATCTTTTGACCAACTTTCACCGACTGCGGAAGTTCTTTAAAATCGGTGCTTAAAACTTCAGGCGTACCCAATGCAATTTTTGTTGAGATACGAATTTCTGAATCCTCAATTAATTCGACTTTACCGCCAACAAGTTTGCCAACGCGAATCTTGGGACCTTGAAGATCTTGAAGAAGCGCGACGGGCGCCTTCAAACGATGACTAATCTCACGGATCGATTTGATAACTTTGAGGTGATCGTCGTGTGAGCCATGCGAAAAATTGAGTCGCGCGACGTTCATGCCGACGCGAATGCATTTTTCAAGCGCTTCTGGATTATTTGTTGCCGGGCCAATGGTGGCCACTATTTTAGTTCGACGTTGTGCGAGCATCGCAAAAGACTACCCTAACTTTTTTTCGATGCCGACATAATATTATCAACTTGTTCTTTATGGCGACGAGTCACGTCCTGAAGCTCTTTATCGTGTTGCGCGATTGTTTGTTGATTTTGGTTTTCATACTTCATCTTAACCGCCTCAAGCTCAGACGCCTGGGACTTCTTAAGGTCAGTCACCAATTGCTTTTCGCGGTTATCGCGCAAACGCTTCTCACGCATAAACTGATCGTTTAGCTCGCTAATGCGCTTCTCATACTTTTGCATCAGAACTTGGGTTGCCGCCTGGTGGTCGGTCTCTTTCTTTTGAATGATCGTTTTCATTTGCGCTATGGCTTCGGCTTTTTCTTCTTGCGAAGCGAGGCGCAAATCTTTGATTTGCTTTTCGTAGCCCTCTTTGAGGACGTTAATATTCGCACCATAGTTCTCTTCAAGACGCTTTTCGTTTTGCTGCGAATTCACGCGGACTGTATTAACGCGATTGTCGGCTAAATCTTTTTGATATTCAGTACGCGAATCGTACTCGGCTTTTGAGCTCGCCAACGCTTCGCGGTTACGAAAGTTTTCAGTGTCCATACGACTTAACATTTGCTTGTTGGTCGTCGAGATTACATCCGAAGCCTCTTTACGAACTTTACGAATATTATCGGCATTAATGTCGTTCGACTGATTGAGAGTGTCTTGGCGGGCTTTTTCTAAATAATCAAACTTCTGCTGGTAAGCATTTTGCGTGGAGCGAATTTCTCTTTGCGCCTCTTGTTTGGTTTTGGTTTGCGCTTTGATTTTATCTTCTTTAGCTTCGGTTAGTTCTCTTTCAAGCCGGTGTTCGCGCGCATCAAGACGATCTTCAACATTGGCTTTAAAGTCTGCACCCAAGGCCGAATCGTTTTGCGTTTTTTCTTCTAACGCTTCTTGAAAACGCTGACGCTCTTCTTTAAGATTCGTTTCATAGCCCTCGCGCGTGTCTTTTTGAATTTCATTATGATCTTTTTCAATTTTGTTAATGGTATGCATCTTATCGTCACTCAGACGCATTTTTTCACCAAAATGTTGAATTTCTTGGTTACGTAACTTTTGCGTTGAGCTTTGACGCGTGCGACGCAAATCGTTTTTTAATCCCGCCACTTCTTCGTTATGATAGTCACGAAACGATTCCATTTCTTTGCTGTGAGCATCATCTAATTTGCCGCGTACCTGCTCAACTGTGGCTTTTTGGTCTTCACGTAACTTTTCAAGATCGCTGCTAAATTTTGCGCTTTGTTGAGCCAGTTGCTCGTCGTAGCGCTGCTGCAATTCTGACGTTCGATCGGCCTTACCCAAATTGGCCTGCTTCACTTCGCCGCGACTCGCAGTTCTTTGTACTTCGAGTTTTTGGTTGGTGTCAGCCATCATGCGCTCGTACTGTTTCGCATGCATTTTTTTGATATCGTCCATTTCTTTTTGGTATTTAGCATCGCGCTTGGTGAGCGACTCAGAGGATTTATTCGTCACTTCTTTTAGCTGCGAATCATGGCGCTGATTGAGCTTGCTCAACTCTTCGGCATACTTTTTATCAATCGTTGCCATTTCTTTTTGATGTTTTTTAATAAGGTCGGCTTCTTTTTTGCGGTAATCTTCACGCGCTTTTCTGGTTACTTCGTCTTGACCGCTCGTGCCTGAACTGCCGCCGGAACTTGAAACTGAAGACATAGTTTCTCTCCCCTTTTATGCCTACGAGTTTACCATTGTCAGGGGTATATATTGATATGGGTTCGACCTTTACTCGACGTTAATCAAGAAAGTTTTTGCGGCGGAACATTTCGCGGTAGTAGCCTTCTTCTTTTTCGCGAATGGCTTTTAATTTGCGCAGGCGTTCTTGCTCGGCTTTAAACTCGGCGATTTCACGAGTTACTGTTTCAAGATACCATGGACCAACAAATTCGAGACCGGCGCGCCAATGTGGCACAAATGCTTCAAATTCGTCTTTTAAAATCGAAAATTCGCTCTTTTTAAACAACCCAGACCAGACTTTGATAAGCGGCCCAAGTGACATCGAGCGCGGATAGCTAGTCTTTGCTTGTCCTTGGCTATTCACTCGCCCCATTTCGTTCATCAAACCTTTTGGTAACTCGAGAGTTTTACTCTCGCCGCGTGGCTGATAAGTCACTTCGGCGCCAATGTTAGTCACTCGCACTTGATTGTCAGTCACTTCGAGGAGCACTGAACCTTTTGCCACATTAATTTTACCGAACAGCGTTTCGATTTCACACGAATCTTCATACGCTTTCACAGCGACTTCTCCACGTGCAACAACTAACAAGTGTGGAGTTTTTTTAATCACTGAACTGCCATTGGCAGCGCGCACTTCGACCTGATTCATTTTAAACATAAAATTATGGGCTTTGACGTGCACTGCACATTCAATATTTTGCTTGAGGCAATGTTGTGGCTCTTCGATAACTTCGACGGCGCGGCTGTGCACTTCTGCAGCGTGAACGCGAACTTGCATAAAACTACAAGCGAGAATTAAAAAAAAACGGATGGCAGACGAGATCATAACTCCATCCCGCGCAATGAGGTTTGCGCGACGCTCGCCAAGCCTCGTTGTGGGAATGAACGCATAACGGTTTGATAAACTGAAATCGCTTCGTCATGGCGATCTTGTGATTCATAAACTTTGCCGGCTCTGAGAAGTGCGTATCCAGTGAGCTCTAATTCAGGATACAAATCGACCATTTTGTTTACGGTCTCGATAACTTGATCATACTCTTGTAGTTGAAAATACCCTTCGACGATCAAGAACATTGCCTCTGGGATATGCGCTGAGTACGGATGCTCTCTGATTAGGCCAGAAAAAATTCTGTTTGAATCATTAAATTTTTTCTTACGAAATTCGCCTTTGCCTCTCTCAAAAACTTGATTGGCACGTTCGATTCTGAGTGCATCGTTTTCTGTTTTTTGCACGACACTGGCGAGTGAGCGATACGGATAACCTTTTTCAGTATCAACGCCATTCTCTTTTACTGCTGCTGGCATCAGTGTCGCAACATATTGGCGAAAATCTTGAAATTCATAAGTGGTTAGTTGATGTCGAAACTTTTCTTGATCGACTTGCGCTTTCAAACTCGCAATTTTTTCGACATAAATTTCGGGGCGATTGAAGTAATAGCGAACTTCGCCATAAAAGTAGCAAATTCCGGCAGTTAAGATCAGACAAAATGATAAAAAAACGCTATTTTTCATCACCTTCTGTATCGGAATGGTCTGGGGTGTTTTCGAGGGCTTCTCAGGAAACTGGGCCTTGGTCTAGTTTAACCTTAATTTTAGGCAGCTTTCTCTCTGAGAAATCAACAATTTGTCTCGTAAATGGAAAGCTTGGGACCCTTTTATGCCCTCACGCCCCCTCCATCACCCACTCCCGCCTTTTATGTCCTGTAGAGCATAAAAGGCGGGAGTACTTTCAAGACGCAACTCAAAAGTATGTGCACATTTACTTTTATTGCGCAGCAAAGTGTGTCGGTTGACACTTTTTTGCCGCGAAGCTCTAATTTTCGCATGACTAAATTTATTATTTTACTCAGTCCGATTTTTTTAAATTTTTCAGCGAATGCTGAAGACTTCAATATGACCCCAGCTGTTGGCGACGAAGCAAAGTATGCGATGGAATGGCATATGGCGGACGGCAAGATCCAAACGACTCACCTTACTTTTCGCTTAACTGCTTTTAATAAATCTACAGATAGTTTTACTGTTGAGCTGAATAACGAAGGGCATAGTCAAACTTACGATGCTCCAGCAAAAACGATAGCTGACGGCTATTACGGTAAAGACATCATAAAAGATTGTTCAAAAATAAATGGACATGTCGAAGTCGTAACCGTTCCCGCCGGCAAAATTGAAACCTGTGCGTATGATTACATGTCAGGCGGAATGCTTCAACATGGCTGGTCTGGCTTAGTACCATTTAATTTAGTGAAACAGATTATCACTTCAGAAGAAGGCGACTACGTCATACAAACTTTAGAAAGCTTCATTAAAAACTAACGGAGTAACTATGAAAAATGCCTTAGCTGTCTGCGGAATTTTTTTAGCTTCAATTGCATCTTTTGCGGGCGAACCGGGTGTCGGCAATAGCTCCACGCAAACACAAGTCACAACGACAAACGGTAAAGTCGAAACGCTTGTGGTCACTCGAACGATGAAGGCGGTTGATAAATCTAACAACGCCTACGTCGTCCACGTGCATATGCTACTTGAAGATGGCCGCCAAATTGACGGCGACTGGACATCCACTAAAGAAAATTTGTGGTACGTCGAAGACACCGCAAAATTTTGCAAAGAAAAAGTTGGCACTCTCGAAGTGGTCACCGTTCCCGCTGGAGATATTTCAACATGTAAAGTCGAACATGCTCCGAACTTGACCTATTGGTATTCGAGCGACGTCCCTTTTGGCGTGGTCAAAATCTTAGACGAGCAAAAAAAAGGGAAACAGGTTGAGACGCGACTTACAAACTTTTCGTGGTAACCAGTGCAGCATAAAGGAGACTCTATGAATTCAGAAAAATTAGGTGACATCAATCTCGTAGAACTAAAACAAGAATCGCAATCGTTGAAAAGCGGTCTCGGCGTCATCGCGTGGGCAGTTCTCGAAATGTTTAAGCGCGGGGGTATGCCAGCAAATGAAATTGCAAAAATCCAAGAGCAAATGAATACCTATTTCGCCAAACCTTCAAATGACGAGTGCAATGCAGTTTTAAAAGTTGTCGAAAGCCGCCTTGCCGACGACAAAGAGGCAAAAACTAATCTTTGGTACTCTTAAAAAATTGCCGCACCCTCGCCAGAAAAATGTAACTGGTACCTTAAGGGCACGGTGTGACGAGGGTGACGCCGTACTTTGCGCTCAAGTATTTTTGGACTGAGCAGCTTTCAGCGCCAGACAGCGCGCGTTTGTAAACCAACACTTCGCCAACATAAAACAAAGCATTGTTATTTTCGCTTCGCTGAGTGCCGATATACGGGATTGTATTCGAACCACCCTGCTGTGTGTTCACTGCCGCGTCGGTCGCGACCTCAGAATTATTACGGTACAATCGCAAGCCAGGATTTTCGTTGCTCGAGCCGGTGTTCAATCTCCCCGACCAAATTTCGAGTTGCGGAGAGCCACCATAAGCCGCCACATTCGCCGTCACGTTTGGAGTACCACCTGGGCCAGCCAAACTAAAACGCACCTGCGTGTTACTCGTCCAACCGAAAAACGTGCCGGTATTATTCGTATTCTGTTCGTTGGCTAAAATAAAATTCGGATTAGCATTGCCGCGAGCAACGACAAAGAACACCGTCATATCAGTATTACTAAAATCACTAAACGACGGAGCAATCCGCATCAGCTGATGCATCCCAAACTGAACTGTTGGCCGCGGAAAGGTCACCGTATTAAAATTAGGTTCAAGGCCAGCGTTTGCCACTCCATTGTACAGCGGAAAATCGGAACTCAACTCAATCCATGTCGACTGACCTGCCTGTCCCACCACAGTGCTGTTCATCATCGGCATGTAACTGTCAGCTTTATACCAACGAAAAAAATCAGGGATGCTTGTCGGCGCCCACGTCAGCACCAATGGAGTGACGTAGTTGTTCACTCCCTTTACTAAATTAATCGAAACTGTCGCAAAGCTCGGCGTGCGCCCACGATTAAAACAAAAATTGCCGCGCGGGCCGTTGCTAAAATCCAAATAACCATAAGCCGCGTCAAGCGCCCAAGAATCTGGCGTCACATTGGCAATAAAGTTGCCGCACGAGTCAACTTCGGTGGCGTAAAAGTCTTGGCAAGCCAAAGGTGATTCTAAATTAATAGTCGAAAGAGTATTGCCGCCCGCACCTAAACTATCGTTTAAGACAATTGTGCTTGAAGCATTACATTGCTTAGTTGCTCTACCGCCACTTGAAGAACCATCAGAACAGGCCGAAATGATCGCCGCTGCTGTACCTAAACCTAAACATGCCAAAATTAAAGCAAAGCTTAACTTTTTCATGGTTTTCCTCCAGTTGTTTTTTAGGGCGCAGTTCAGATGAGAAAGACGTACATCAGGAAGTTTACATCTGCGCCGGAGCTTGAATATTTAATACCTTCAGACCTTCGCGCAGTACCGCGCGGGTCGCATGCACTAATGCTAATCTTGCCGGCATTGCGGCTGGATCGCCACCAATAATTCGATGAGCTTGATAAAAGCGGTTAAAAGCTGAACATACATCCAGTAAATAGTTAGCAACGATGTTAGGACGAAAATGCTTAAAAGCGTTGGTCAGCGATGTTTCGTACTCCGACAATTTTTTCACCAGCTCGCGCTCTTCTTCTGAAGTCGGAATCAATTTAAATTCGCTCGGAATCGCCATTCCCGCTTTTTTCAAAATACTTTCACAACGCACGTGACAATATTGAACGTACGGACCGCTGTCGCCTTCAAAACTCAGTGCACGATCCCAATCGAACTCGACATTTTTAACTCGATCGTTCACCAAATCATTAAAAGTCACGGCGCCAACAGCCACTTGTTCTGAAATTTTATTCACAACGTCAGCATCACCCGCAAAAAGCTCGGGATTTTTTTCTTTCATAATGCCGCGAACCAGTTCAACTGCTTTATCTAATACATCGGCAAAACGGATGATGTTGCCTTTACGGCTAGAAATCTTGCCGATGTCTTTAAAGCGCACCATACCGAAAGAAATATGATGGCACTGCGCCGACCAAGCATAGCCCATCTTCTCGAGCACCTTAAAAACTTGCTTGAAGTGCAAAGTTTGATCGTCACCGACAACATATAAACTGAGATCGGCCTTCAACTCTTCCATCCGGTAGAGAGCGCTGGCGATATCGCGCGTAGCATAAAGCGAAGCACCATCACTTTTGCGGATCAAACATGGCGCCATCTTTTCGGCGGTCAAATCGACCACCATGGCGCCTTCACTTTCAACTAAAAGGCCTTTTTTATCGATCAACTCAACGGTTGCGTTCAAACGATCGTTGTAAAACGATTCGCCACGCACCAAATCATGCTTCACGCCCAGTCGCGCCCACTGTTTCTCAAAGTCTTTCATCGAAATTTCGATAAATTTCTTCCACAGCTCGACAATTTGCGGATCGCCCTCTTCAAGGCGCTTGAAAGTGGCAGCTCCCTCTTTTTCAAACTCGGGGTGCTTTTCAACTTCGTCGTGAAACTTTACATATAAGGAGTAAAGTGCTTCGAAAGCGTTATTTTTGAAGTCAAACTCGCTCCCCCACTTTTGATACGCCCACGCCAATTTACCAAACTGTGAGCCCCAATCGCCCAAATGATTCAGCCCGATAACTTTGTAACCTTGCGTCTCAGCCAAGTTGCGAATCGCCTGGCCAACTACCGTCGCGCGTAAATGACCAATATGCATAGGCTTGGCTACGTTCGGCGACGAGTAATCGATGATCACCGTTTTACCTTTTCCGAGGCTCGAATAACCCAATGTTGCGGCTTCATGATTAACGGAATGAATCAAAGATTTAAAAAGTAGCTCATGATTCAGATGAAAATTGACGTAACCATTGATCGGTTCAACCTTCACTACCTCTGGCAAATTCATTTGCGCGATCTGTTCTGAAATCTCTTTTGCCAATAGCGGCGGCGCTTTGCGCTGCTCTTTTGCGAGGGCAAAAACCGGTAAAGAGAGGTGACCAAACTTCAATTCTTTAGGAACTTCAAAAATCAAGAGAATTTTTTCAGCCGGATAGCGAAAAATTGGCGAAAGGCTCTGGGCTAATTTTGATTTGATAGGAGTCAACATTTTTTAAATCTTATCAGAAAAATATTTTTTTAAAAGTCTCTCTGAATTCCTTGACCTGATTTTACATTTTCTTTTACTTTACCACTCCAATTAAAAATTTAACATCTTCTGAAAAAAAGGGAGCACAATCGTGAACAAAGCTGAGTTAATCGATCGCGTAGCAAAAAGAACTAAACTAACAAAAACTCAATCCGAGCTAGTCCTCGATGCAGCGATTGAAATCATCCAACGTTCAGTTTCTTCAGGTGAAGAAGTGAAAATCGTTGGCTTTGGTACATTTGATCGCGCCGCTCGCAAACAGCGTAACGGTCGCAATCCAAAAACTGGATCAACAATTATCATTCCTGCAGTTCGCGTTCCACGCTTCCGCCCAGGCAAAGAATTCAAACATCTAGTTGAGCCTGTTGGCCAATCAACGACACCAGTATCAGCGCCAGAGGCTAGCCTGTAAGGCCGCCTCTTTCTGGCGTTGTAGATCAGTTCCAATTTGCCGTAAATCAAAGGTCGCTTCAGGAGCGGCCTTATTTTCTGCGCTCGAAAGCGCCTTTGCGGCTACTTTAAGATCGTCGCGCAGCTCTCTTAATCGCAACCACGCTTCAGAAAACACGTAATTCCCACGATTTTTCGAGTTCACCGACATTAAATAGCCGCTTGGCGGGTGATCGAGCTTTTTCTTCCACGCGCTGTAATACGGGCCGAATGGTTTTGCCTGTCGAGCCGGGTCAAGCACCTGTGCCACCATCTCTTTTGCCTGCTGCTCAAGAAACTCACTGGTTTTGATCAAGTTGTAGCGTTCTTCGCCGGCATAATAAGAGATTTTTTTGCGATGCTCAGTGAAATCGGTTTTGAAAGTCTTTGTATTCACCTTCCACGCCACAGAGACATGATCTGAATATTCACCTAAGGTGACATCGATAGAATAATATCCGGGTCGCAAGTTTAAACTTTCAACCGCGATCTTCCGGCCATCCACTCCCCGCAGCTTTACTTGGCGAAAATAGCTTCTCACGCCAATCACTCGCCCAGCCTCGCCGGCGATTTCTAGGGTTGTTCCATAATGGCGACTCGCGTTGGTCGCGACTTCAATGGTCGCATCGTCAGATTGCCCTTGGGCAACTCGAGCTTTCATAAATTTAGGTGGAGTATCTGGCTCTGGCGGCAGCGGAGTGGGCGTCGCATTCGTCGCTGTCTCTTTGGCAGTATTGTCTTTAGCACTTTTTTCAGGACGCGCACTGCCTTTTGCCGCTGAAAGCGTCGGTGGCGGAGCGACTCGTTCTATTTTTCGTTCACTCAATAATTTTGCATCTCGATATGAAGTAAAATAAAGCACGCTCATTAGCGCCGTTAACGAACCGATAACAAATAAACAGCTATAAAAGACTCGCTTTGGCCACGACAGCTCAAGAAACACCTGAAGCGGTGAAATTCGCCGAACTTGAGTGACCGCAGTGATATCGAGATTGCCGTCACGAACTGCCGACGGTCGCTTGCGCGAGCGATGCTTAGAAGATTTTTTAACTGGCGCCGTTAATGTCTTGGTGATGTCTTTGGTTTTTGCCGTCTCAAAAGCCTCTTGCTTTGTCAGATCGGTGCCGGTGGTCTCTGGCGGCGGACTTTCTGGCGGCTTTACCTGTGGTCGTGGCTGCAGCGTGACGTTCTTTAACAGCTCAGCGCCTGTTGAGTTTACGATTGGCGTGATCACGGTATTCGGCAAATCGACCGGCGCATTATCTTGATGGAAGATATCAAGAGAATGGAGGCGGTACCATTCTTTCATCCCCTCCTTCCAAACATAGTCGCTCATCTTCAAGTCACCACTTCTGATCAGGTCACGCATCTGCGCGGTGGTGTATGGTCCCTTTTGACGGCGATCTTTCTTATTTTTATTACGCACCAGCACGACCCATTGTTCAGAATTTGAGTCGGCCGAGCTCGGCGCCGGCGTTTGTTGCTTAAAATTTTCAGCAAAAATCGAAAAATCAGATAAAGATTGCCAGCGCGCCTCGCCTTCACGAAACACCAAGTCGTAAGGCCCCATCTCGCCTTTGCGGATGGCGTTGATCAGAGTTTCTTCAGGAATCGGTCCTTCAGTACGACCTTTTTTTTGAATGTACCACAATGATGTGAAGCCTCGTGTACGCGGTTTGACTTAAAAAGCCTAACACAGTTACATTTTTAAACCAGGTCCAGTTTGGCATTTTGGAGGAAGTCATCATGAAGCTGCGAATCGCATTATTGTTAACCCTCATCGCTATTGGCTTTCACGTCTACCTCGCACTCCACTATTACGATCTCAATCTTGGCATCGACGCGGGCCAAAGCATTTGCAACATCAACTCACATTTCAATTGCGATGCGGTCACCGCCAGTCGCTTTTCGACATTGTTTGGCGCACCCATCGCACTGTGGGGCGCGGTTACCAACGCCGTTTTATTTTTCTTATTACTTGGTTGGGTTTTAATGTGGACCGACGACATCACCCGCCACGCAAAATACACATTTTGGCTAACTTCAGTGATGGCCGCGGCCTCGCTGGTAATGGGTTCAATTTCGGCGCTTGTGATCAATACCTTCTGTCTGTTTTGTATGGGAGCGTATCTCATCTCTTTTATTAATTTCGTGCTGGTCATGAAAGCCACGAAAGAAGTCAGTGCCGGTGGCGACACCCGCTCGAACGGTACTTACCTAAAAGAAATTTTTGGTAGCGCAAAAAGCTATTTGTTTTTGTTTGCGGCTGTTCCAATATTAACGGGCGTTTTTCACCTATCGCAAATTTCAAATCCACGTTCAGAAACTTTACGCCGCCAAGCAAAAACATTAATCGAACAATGGAAAGGCGCCACTTCACAGACATTTTCTTTGCCGCCGGTTTTTGTGAAAGGCGCAAGCGATCAAGACGCCAAAGTGACGATTGTCGAATTCGCTGACTTTTTATGCGGTCACTGCCGAGCCGCATCGCCAGCGGTCGCCGCATTTCTTGGCTCGCGCCCCGATGTGCAATTACGTTTTTATGTTTTTCCGTTAGAGAAAGCCTGTAACGACGTGGTTTCAATCGAAAGTGGTGGCGTGCGCTGCTTTCTCGCAAAAACTGTAGATTGCGCTGAGCGCCTGAGCAAAAAAGGCGCCGCCGTGCACACGCGAATTTTTGAACATCAAGACGAGTTTCAAAACACTGGCAATATTGATTCAGCTCGCACGCTTTTGACCAAAATCACGGGCGATTTAAACATCGAGACTCCAGAACAAAAAACTTGTGTCGAGAGTCCTGAGACTCATCAACAGATTAAAGCCATGGCGAAATTAGGCAGTGATGCAGGTGTTGCGGGAACGCCAACTTTTTATGTTGAAGGTCGCCAGCTTGTTGGTGGTCAGTTGTTGCCGATTTTAGAATCGGTTTATGAAGAAGTTAAAAAAGGCTTAAAATAGCTTTCCACAGTTGATCGACGGCGTCGTTGTAGACGATGACGCCCGACTTGCCGAAAGTGTCGGTAAAATCGAGCATAAAAGCTGTGGCCGTCACGATCATCACCACATAAGAAACAATTCGCAAAAGCCACGATGTCGAGCGCAAATCATCAAGCGCACACTCATTGGCAATTCGCTCGATATACTTAAGAACTTGCTTTAACTCGTCGAAATGCGCCAGCACGTGATCAAGCATCTCTTGTTGTTTTGAAATTGTCAGTGCCGCTAACCCTGGGAAGTTGCGTTTCGCGCGAATGGCGTTGATGAGTTCACGACAATGCTGAACGTGCTTTGTGGTGCGCCCACGAAATGTTGGGAAGTGATCTTTAAAATCAATAAAGCGATCGAGCTCGCTCGCTGCTTTTTCGTAATCTGAGCGAACCACATAATGTAAAACCGTGCGGCGCAGACTATCGATGCGCCCTTCAGCCATTTGATTCGCGAGCTTCAGCTGGATGTTACGCTGAATCGCCGCACTTCGCTCTTGCTCGAGCGCTTCGTAATTTATCCCACCCTTTGCTGGTGGATTTTTAAGTGCATTTTCCATAAGGTTCTTTTCGGCCAACTTTAGTCTAGGATTAACCTTAACGCGGAGCGCTTGAGTCAGATTTTTGACAGAAAGTGTATTTTTCTGAAACACTATTAGAAGAATTTAGCTACCAAGGAGTGGTACTCGATGAAAGAAGGATCTTTCGTAGGCCAAGTTGACGACTTGGATTTCTCAGATGAATGGAGCAGCGGTAAGCTGCCCGCGGACAAAGTTCCGCTCCCGACCGAAGTCCCGCGCGGTATCGACCTATCACAAGTTCCTGCGAACATCGTTCGTTCTGGCGTTATCGATGCATTGGTAAATCAAAATGAAGATTTAATGTCACGCTTGGGAGTTGCACTTCGTCGCGTGGCTTTGCTTGAAGAAAAAGTTTCTGATTCTCGTCTCGAGACCGAACAATTCCGCATTAAATACGAAAATCTCAATGATCAATTGCTTATTCTAAAAGAAAAAAGCCGTTCCCTCTCCGAACGCAAAGATCGTGATGAAGGCGAATACCAAACTTTAAAAGATCAAATTCAATTACTTGAAATTCGCTATGCTGAACTCTACACCACGACTGAGTCGAAAGAGTCGAACCTTTTAAAGCAATTTGAGGGGCAAGACAAACGCGCTCGCCGCCTTGAACGCTATCGCACGCGTGTGCGCCGAGCGGTTGCCAGCCTTAAAAAATCAGCTCGCGATAAATGGGACGCCGAAGTTCGTCTCGCTCAAAGTGAAATTTCACAAGATAACTTACGCAAAAATTTGGCTGAATCGGCCGAGTATATTTCAAATCTAACCCGTGAAAATAAGAACCAATTAAGCGAATTGACCAATCTCAACGAGAATCGCGTGCGTGAGCTACACGCTCAGCTCGAAGAGACTATCGCGCAAAATGCTCGCTTAGCTGAGCGCGTGACCGACTACGATGCGCTGGTTGAAGCAAAGATTCGCCTTGAAAACGAAATCATTTTAGTCGAGCGCCGTGAAGAAGAAATCCGTATTCAAACCGCTGCCGAAGTCTCTGACTTGCAAAAAGGTTTGGGCCGTTATCGTAATGAGGCCAAAGAACTGGCGATCGAACTTGAATCGACGGTTACTGAGCTTCAGCGCAAAAATGAAGATATTGCCGCCGCCAATGAACAAATCAAAGCTTTCGAAGAGCAAGTTGAAAACTTGCAGATCCTATGGCGCGATAATCAAGAGCAAATCGAAAAAGTGAACGAGAAGAACCGCTCGCTACAGAAATTAAACCAAGAGCTTTCTATCGCCATTAATCAGTACCGCCGCGAGATCCGCGACCTAAAAGAAAAGGCCGATACTGATTCGTTAAAGCAAATCGAAAAGTCGGCGGCTTCGATCACTGTGACTACGGGCACTCCAAAAGCGGCGCAGCTCGAAGGCGGCCCCGAGCTACTGCAAAAGATCGATAGCGCATTCGCCGATATTCATCGCTAGTGGGCTGAAACGCTCGCCAGAATGTCATCACGATATTGTGGGTATTTATTTAACAATGAGTTGATCATTGTGACTCGTGCGCGGCGATTGCGCGTATTTGAAATGGCTCGCAAAGTGGTATCGATTGCGAGTCGCGGGTCAGGATTCAAACTCAGCATTCGCCTATGCGCTAACAACAACAGCTTTGTCGCCGACCGCCGCACAAACTTATCCGAGTAAACCGGCGAAAGCATCTCAGCCGTGAGTAACGAAATTTTAGTATTCGCTGACAGGTCAGAGCGAATCATATCCCGCTGAAGCATATTCTTAAGAACAGCAAAGTCTTTTGATGAAAGCCGATTGAGCGCTTCGGTGTAAAAGTCTTCGAGGCGTACCGAGCAGCGCTCACGCGTGTGGCACTCACTGGTAAACTTGTTCGCTCCAGCTGATTTTATGTTGTCATAATAGCGTTTAAGTAAACGAAAGGCGACGCTGCCAATTTCATCATAACCCAACTGATCTTGCATTTTCTGCAGAACGGGATCTTTAAATGTACGGGCAATGGTTGGTCGCCGATGCGGCACTTCGATACGCAATGCTCGTGTCTTTGAGTGCTCGGGCGAAATAATCCGGTAGCGGAACAAATAAGATGTTCCAACGAGCGCAATAAGTAATGAAGCCAAAACCAATCTTTTCCACATGGCATATATCTATTGTGCAAAGGGGGATCCCATGTCTCATTATGAGAACGCCAGTAATATCAATGATTTGTGAAAACTAGAATGTATCAAAAAGTGACGACTATTTTGACAAGCGCTCACAACGAGAGCGCACTACTCGCCGTCTTCTTCGAGTGGGTAATCCAATCCAAACGGTTGCACTTTATCAATCGCCATCGTTGGTGGAGCCGCGATAACTGCTGGAGTGTAAGCCTGCGAAAAAGCCATGTGAGCTTTGCTTTCGCTATCGTAGATTTCGAGACCATAAAGCTCGCCGGCTTCGAACAACCGGATAAATTCACTGCTCACCGAGCAGATTTTAATATCTTTACCGTGGGTGCGATTCATCTCAGACAACAATTCAAGAAATGGCGTTAGCCCACTTGAACCAACAAAGCTTAATTTTTCGAGATTAAAAATCACGCGTTTTTCGCGAAAGAATTTTTGGCAAGTGGCGCGAAGACTATCGGCGCTTTCAAAGTTTAATTGTCCCGAAAGAGTGACAACGTAAACTCCTTGGCGATTTTCGACTTTTGCTTCCATAATGAAGCTCCTTCGTAATCGGTCGCGGCTCAGACTTTGGTCGATATTGGCCACGACGCTTTTGATTAGTATACTGCAAAGACACCTAACTTCTGAGTCCAGATTCAAAGGCAAAACAGCATGGCTGACAGCACAAGCAAAACTACTGATACAAATAAAAATAAAGCAGCAGAAAAAGGCAGCTTTCTCGAGAAATTAAAATTTCTTTTCTCGCCTGCCGCCATCGGGATTTACCTGACGCTGGGTTTAACCTACGCCACAAAAATCTATTTCGACCAACGCGAACAAATCACTTCTGAAGATAAAGGCTTCGTCCGTCTTATGTATGACCTCGATAGCAAATCCGTCGACTATCGATTGCTATTGCGCGGACCGCAAGCACCACATCCTGACGTTGCTGTTCTCGCCGTCGACAATCGTTCGATTGATCAAATCGGACGCTGGCCTTGGCCGCGTGAGGTTTTGGCAAAAGCGCTCGACGCAGCTTATGACAACGGCGCCAAAGCAATTGCTGCCGATGTGGTGTGGAGCGAGCCAACTTACAGGCCCGAAGTGCAGCTTCTCACAAAATTAAGTGAGCAAGGCGCAATACCGGCAAGTTCGAATACAAAAGTGAACGCATTGCTAACCGAACTCGACAGCGACCGTTTATTCTCGCAATTTATCGAAAAACGCAGAGAGCAATTTGTTCTTGGGAATTTTTTCGAGTCGCCAAAAGATTGGTATCAACGAAAAAATATTCCTGGCTACACTAAATTTTGTATCGACGCGGCCTTTGAAAATAAAGATTTTAAGCAAGTTTTTGATAAACTCGAACGGCAGCCAATCGTTATCGACGATCGCGTGGCAACTTTTCCTGAAATGTTGAGTGGTGCATATAAGGGTTATTTTGCTGAATATGAAGAAGACTTAAGATCAAAACTTCCGCCTGCTGACTCCAACAAACAACGTGAAGAAAACGACGCGCTCATTAAAAAGCAAGAAATGGAATTTTGCGAGCACGCGTTCCTGCGCAAAACCGATAAAGATAACGACATCATCGCTATGAACGTAAAAGCTCAATGGGCAGAGTTCGCCCCGCAAATTATCACCAATACCGCTCCGCCAAAATCATTTGAAGAATGGGTTCGACAGCTCGACGAACTCACTCCACGCAGTGCAATTCCTGAAACGCTTGATTGGACCCTTAATATTCCAGAAGTTTTTAAGAACGGCGTTTATCACGGCTATTTCAATGCGGTGATTGATCCTGATGGAGTGTTGAGAAAATCTTTGCTTGCTGCCGAAACAGGCACGCGAATGATGTCTTCAATCGGTTTGTGGGGCTATCTGCTTGGTACTGATTCAAGCCTACAACTAAAAATGGGGCCACACGCAACTCAGCCCAACATAAAAGGCATTCACGAAATGACGATCTTAGATTCTGAAGGCGAACCTAAGTTCACCGTGCCTGCAGATCTTCAAGGTTATTTGTGGATTAACTATCGTGGCCCTGCCCACACAATTCCTCACGCTTCAATCGCTGATCTACTGAACGAGAAAAAAACTACTGTTACTGTCGATACGTATTCCGCTGAAGATGGCAAATGGTTTGACCATTCTATTGAAATCGACAAAAAACAGTTTTTTAAAAATAAAATATTAGTTCTCGGTGCTACTGCGATTGGCGTTTACGATTTACGTAACACGGCCTTCGACCCAATATTCCCAGGGGTTGAAACTCACGCCAATGTGATCGATAATCTTTTGCGCAAAGACTTTTTGCATATTGATCCGCGCGAAGAAAAATACATGCCGATTGTGATGTTGTCGCTCGGGGTTCTTCTTTCTCTCGTGCTCTCACACTCCGGCGCTCTTGCGGGCCTTCTATTGACTGCCGCTATTGCCACCGGCCTCACCCTCGCCGACAAATATTTCTTTTTTGGTAAAGGTTCAATAGTCTCGGTCGCCTTCCCGCTTTTGCAAACCATCATCACTTACATGGGTCTCACGTTCTACAAATACTTCACCGAAGAACGTAGCAAAAAAGAGCTCCGCCAAACTTTCTCAAAATACGTGTCGCCGTCGATCGTTGAAGAAATTTTGAAAGACCCAAAAAATCTCGAGCTCGGTGGTCGTAAAGAACGCGTCACTGTGTTTTTCTCTGACGTGCGTGGCTTCACTACAATCTCAGAAAAACTTGATCCACGCGCGCTGTCTGACTTACTTAACTCGTACCTCACACCAATGACAGATCTGGTGTTTGAAAACAAAGGCACTCTCGATAAATACATGGGCGACGCGGTGATGGCATTTTTCGGCGCACCGTTACCAATGAAAGATCACGCCAAATGGGCGTGCCGATGCGCACTCAAAAGCTTAGTTAAGCTTGAAGAACTCCGTGCAAACTACCGCAAACAAGGGCTCCCCGATATCGACATCGGCATCGGCCTTAATACTGGCGAAGTTTCGGTGGGTAACATGGGCTCGCAATCGGTACGTAGCTACACAGTCATGGGCGATAGCGTGAATTTGGCTTCACGTTTAGAGGGAATCAACAAAGAGTACGGTACCCGCACTATCATTAGCGAATTCACCTACGCCGATGTTAAAGACTCATTCACCTGCCGCGAAGTGGACTGGGTGAAAGTTAAAGGTAAAAAGCAACCGGTAAAAATATTTGAGCTCATTGCCGAGGGCAATCTCAATGGTGACCCGCTAAAAGCGGTTGAAGCCTTCAATCGCGGCTATGCTTGCTATCACGAGAAAAAATTTAGCGAAGCCGTGACTGCCTTTAATTTGGCGCTGAGCCTTAATCCTAACGACAATACCTCGAAGATTTACGTCGAGAGATGTCAAGAATATATTACCGAACCGCCACCAAATGATTGGGATGGCGTGTACGTAATGAAGACAAAATAATCCTTTGAGCACCGTCTTTTAGGTCGATATCATCTTTTTTGGGTGAAATTTTTCTTTTTAGGAATTCTATTTTTATTTTTTTCGCATACCAGCTTTGGCGCGATTAAAATTTCTCAAATCCAAGGCATTTCGTTAAATGCCGACAATGTTTCGCGCGACTACGAAACAAAAACCGTTATTCTTGAAGGTCACGTTGATATTCTTATCGGCGACACGCGCCTCACGTGCGACAATGCCACTATTCATCTCGTCAGAAACGAAATTCTCGCCACCGGTAATGTCGTACTTGTCTCTCCGCTCACGATTATTGAAGGAACAAAAATTCGCTTCGACTACAAAACAGGTTTCGGCTCAATCGAAAACGGCTTTGTGCAATCAGGCCAAGTAGTCTTCGAAGGTAAGCACGTCGAGAAAACCGGCGAGAAAACTTACGTCGCCACCGACGCGCGTTTTACCTCGTGTAAAACCTGTCCGCCAGCATGGAGTTTTTCAGGAACCGAAATCGAAGCCGAAATCGGCGGCTACGCTTATATTAAATATCCGGTCCTAAGAATTATGAATTTCCCGATATTTATTTTGCCGCGAATTTTAATCCCGCTGAAATCCGACCGCCAATCTGGCCTACTCGTCCCGTCGTTTAAATACTCGCGCAAAGGGGGCGCGGCGATTTCACAAGGAGTGTTTTGGGCCATTAACAAAAGCCAAGACGCCACCTATACTCTGACCAGCTACACCCAGCGTGGAGTTAAAAATCATCTCGAGTATCGCTATGTTTTAACTCCTGAAAGTCACGGCTTACTGCAAACCGGATTTATGAAGGACCGCGCCTTCACCGATAATGGTAAATCTGAAAAATCAAATATTGAAACCATCAATCGTAGTTTTTTGCATTACGAGCATCATTACGAAATGCCCGATCGCATGACTCAAAGAGTGAATCTCAACTGGGTGGCTGACCTGCGCTCTTTCCAGCACAGTGGGATCCGAAGCTTGGAATTCACGTGACTTGAAGTCGCGGC
>JADMIO011276528.1_pt1 | contig 91161 bp, 84 predicted proteins | sample 8958161 | NCBI WGS metagenome assembly JADMIO01 (sample SAMN16585339, study PRJNA669376) | soil metagenome | isolation source: Crop rotation soil | place: USA: Cullars Rotation, Alabama | collected 2011
GCCGCGACTTCAAGTCACGTGAATTCCAAGCTTCGGATCCCACTGTGCTGGAAAGTGTGGTTCAGGCTGGTGTGCCTGCTCATGGTCATTAACTTCGTGGTTGCGGTTGCTACGCTATTTGCAGGTGGCAATGGTATCAAGGAGTCGGCTGAGGCTATAGAGCTATTGTTTGTGTTCTTTGGACTCCTGTTTCTGGGTGCAGGTACACTGTCGATAGATAAGAGTTAAAAAAATCGTAATCCGGCGCCCGTTGGGGCTTTTCATCGTATCTTGCAGCATCTCTAAATCAAGCGGAATGAAGAAATTAGTATTACTGTTGATGCTGGCGCCGGTATTGTCGTATGCGCAGAAAGAAAAGGAAGAGGAGAAGAATAAAGACAGCGATGGCATTCTGAACCTTGTTCACGCAGAACGGACCGTAAAGGTGCCGTCTATCAAAGAAAACGGGGAAAAACGCAAGAAGGACGACATAAAATATTTCGGCGCGGTACAGTTCCGCGTTGGCAACAATGATATAGCCTGCGACAGTGCTATCGTTTATGTGAATGATGACCGTATGGAGGCCTACAATGTGACCGTTACCAACCCGGTTTATTTTACCACGAAATCGGGCATGCTGCAATATAACCAGGCAACCAAAACGGCGACAGCCTCCAGGGATGTGAACATCACAGCGCTCAACGGATCGCTTGTGGGGACTGCTGAAAGTGTGGAAATTGACCTCAAAAAAGAGAACTACCGCATCGGATTGGGGAGTATAAATCCGCCGAAACAGGCCAAATAAATGCGCCTTACAGGTATGGACGTTGATTTTCAGCTACTTACGAAGAAAATCCGTGCTTTTGGCACGGATTTTTTGCATAATCTTCACAACCTTTCAGGATATTAAATATTGTATGAAGACTTTCAGGCTTACGTTTGTGAGGAACGAAGTGCTATCGTGTGAAGAGATGAGAGAAAACCTGATAATTGACGGACCTTTTCACTATGTGCACCAGCAGGGCAAGCTCATTTATGCGCTGGTCAAAGCAGAAAAAGAGGAAAATGCGCTTACCATTGCCGACCACATTGTAAAAGAAGTACGAACTAATGTTTTTGGCAACGATTACACCCATTAACGCCCATCAGTGGTCGTACCCTACTGTCACCGGATCGGCATTGATGTCGCGGCCGCCAGCCGATAGCACAATATTGTCCATCGACAGTTTCACCTTTACAGGATCGGTTTCCTTTATTTTATCCAGTATTTCCGGGGTATAAACTGCTCCCTTTACGTTTACAGGTCCCCAGCTTGTGTTGCCAGCCTGCATGGTGAAGGTGAAGCTCTTTACTTCGTAGCCCAGTTCCTGCGGCAGCAGGCGCGGGTAGCGCAGCACTTTCTCACGGCAGCTTTCCGTAGTTTCTATAGTACCGAGCCTTACCCTGGGCACTCCGGGTGTCGTTTGTGGAGCCGGCGCACTTTGTGCCATTGGTTCGGGAGCAGCCTGTTCATTGGTATGCTGTTGCCTCAGTGAACGCTTTGCCTGGGCCCCGGCATTGAGTGAAGCAGCAATCAAAAGAGTCGTTATCAGGAAAGTTGCCTGTTTCATCTTCGCAACGATTTATTGATAAAAATAGCAATCATCTGCGGATATGCCAAACACGGCAGGTCGCGCTATCGGCTGCGCGTTCTTAATCAATAGGTATATGCAGGCTTGCGCTGCTACACTATATTCATTAGCGTCAGCAGATCATCCCGGAAATTCTTGGAAATCGGGATCTTTTCGTCGCGGATGGTAAGGAAAGAAGTATTGATAATGTCTATCTTATCGAGGTTCACAGCATAGCTGCGATGGACGCGGAAGAACTTTTTTGAGCTCATCTTTTCGAGGTACTGGGCAATACTGCCACGAAGCAGGTATTTCTTCTTTTCGGTAAAAAGGGTCACATATGCCCCTTCACTTTCCAGGTAGAGTACCTCGTCAAATTTGATCTTATGAAAATACTGGGCGTCTTTAATAAAGAAAGAGTCCTTTATCAGGTAGTTGTCGCCGTCTTCCGCCGTCCGGTTGGTTGGGCTTTTGCTGAAGTTGCTGAGCGCGAGCTCCACCGATATGAGCAGGTCTTTCCGCTGGAACGGCTTGGTTAGAAAAGCATTGGGCCGCACTTTTTTCACCCTTTCCACCGTTGCCACATCACTGTTGGCGGTATGGAAAACAAAGGGGATGTCTATGTTTTTACGGATATATTCTGCCACGTTTACACCGTCCCGCTCTCCGGCCAGCTGAATATCAAGGATAACCAGGTCTGGTTTCTCGGTCTCGAGCATCGTGATTGCTTCCTCGTAATTCTTACAAGGCTCTGGTACAATATAGTGCAACTCTTCCAGGACTCCCTTAATATAGCTGGCTATTATCAGCTCATCTTCAACTATCCCGATTTTCGCCTGATGCATATGCAACTCCAATTCTTCTAATTGCTGGTAAATATAAATTGCTTCTGAGGAATTTTTCACATATTAACAAATCGTTTGCAGCCAACAGTTTATTATCTTTATCGGCAATGAATTGAAAAACCGCGCCAGAGCAAAGAAACAAAAGAGCATCTTTTTATCCTTAATTCCTGATTAGAGCGATATAGAATCCTTTTGCTACATTTGGTGTGATACATTTATTACAACAAAAGCCTTCAAAAATAGTATGTCCACAACAACAGCACCATTTCCGTCAGACATCGAGATCTCACGTTCTACCAAACTGAAGCCGATAGCAGAGATAGCACAGAACATAGGCATAGAGCCTGATGATATTATTCCTTACGGCAAATACAAAGCCAAAGTGCCGCTCACTTACCTGAACCAGCAGGCGATTGACAGGAGCAACCTGATACTGGTCACGGCCATTACGCCAAACAAGGCTGGTGTGGGAAAGACAGTGACAAGTGTTGCGCTGTCGCTGGGCCTCAACTACATAGGTAAGCGTGCAGCAGTGGCGCTGCGCGAGCCCAGCCTGGGCCCGTGCTTTGGCATGAAGGGTGGCGCTGCCGGCGGCGGTTACAGCCAGGTGTTGCCTATGGAAGACATCAACCTGCACTTTACCGGGGACTTCCATGCCATCACCTGCGCTAACAATATGATCGCGGCGCTGCTGGATAACTATCAGTACCAGAACCGCAACACCGGTAATGCCCTCGATCGCATCGTTTGGCGCCGCGTGCTGGATGTGAACGATCGTTCGCTACGCAGCATTGTAAGCGGCCTGGGAGGCAACGCCAACGGCATTCCCACTGAAGCTGGTTTCGACATTACACCCGCAAGCGAAATTATGGCGCTTTTCTGCCTGGCTACTGATGTAGATGACCTGCAGGCGCGCATCGAGCGCATTGTGCTGGGTTATCGCGGCGATAAAACTCCTTTTACCGTTAAAGACCTAGGCGTGGCGGAATCCATAACGGTGCTTCTCAAGGACGCATTGCTACCCAACCTTGTGCAGACGACCGAACATACGACGGCATTTGTACACGGCGGGCCATTCGCCAACATTGCCCATGGCTGTAATACCGTGCTGGCTACGAAGATGGCCATGAGCACCAACGACTATGTGGTCACAGAATCAGGCTTCGGCAGCGACCTGGGTGCTGAGAAGTTTCTCGATATCAAATGCCGCATCGCAAACCTCAGGCCGAAGGCCACAGTTATAGTAGCCACATCGGCTGCGCTGAAACTGCATGGCGGCGTACCTGCAGCTGAGATCAGCAAGCCCAACATGGAGGCGTTGAAGGCCGGCCTGCCAAATCTTCAGCGTCATATACAGAACATGAAGAACTTCGGCCAAAGTGTGGTTGTATCGTTTAACAGGTTCAAACATGACTCGGATGAGGAAGTGGACTACCTCACACAGTTCTGCGAGCAGGAAGGTGTGGTATTTGCCATCAACAATGGCTTTGCAAGAGGCGGAGAAGGAGCTGCGGAGCTGGCCCAGAAAGTGGTGGATATGATCGAGAACAATCCGTCCAAAGAGATCGCGTTTACCTATGAACTTACAGATCCTATCAAAGACAAGATTGAAAAAATAGCGAAGAAGATATATCGCGCAGGTAACGTGACGTTCACCGGTCCGGCACAGACAAAACTGAAACAGTTTGAGAGCAACGGATGGGGCAACCTGCCGGTATGTATCGCAAAGACGCAGTACTCTTTTAGCGACGACGAGAAGAAGATATGCGCTCCTGAAGGTTTTACGGTAAACATCCGTGACCTTGTTATCAATGCGGGTGCAGGGTTTATAGTGGCTGTTGCCGGTGAGATCATGCGTATGCCCGGCCTGCCAAAAGACCCACAGGCGATGCATATAAAACTGGTGGATGGCAACATTGAAGGACTGAGCTAAGTGCAGCAGAAGAATGCGCTGCGGGGAACTCATTGGGGGCAACGGCAACGCAGGAAATATTTTGAAACGAGGCGGCGAAAGCCGCCTCGTTTTTGCAGCTATCTCTGTTAGCCGCGCTATTTGGCAATGATCGGTCGGCAAAAAAATGCCGGCAGGCATGAAATTCTAAGCGGCGAATCTGTTTTAACCCGGAGGCTGAACTATGCAGTAAGTTAATCAACTATGTCTTAAAAGGAAAATTTTCTTTGCATCAACGAGCCATCGGTTAGAGAAAAATTATTTGCCACAATAGCTATCTTTGAGGAAATAATTGATATTTTAGCAGTTGCAAAATCCATTTATGAAGCACTTGCGTACTATACTGATTGCAGCTTTCGGCACCCTACTAGCTTTTTCGGCAGCAGTTTATACTTCCTGCAATAAAAACAAATGCGACAAGGTGATATGCCTGAACCTGGGTGTGTGCGACGGCGGAAATTGCATCTGCCCTGTGGGTTTTGAAGGAAACCGTTGCCAGACACTTAGCCGCGATAAATTCATATTCACCTACAGCGGAGGAGATAGCTGCACCGGAAGGGTGTATAATCGTTACCAGATATTTTTGCTTGCAGTGCTGAATGACAGTATCGAGATGAAGATGAAGAATTTCCTCGGCAACATACAGGACAGCGCTCTTTGCACCATGCAGTCGCCTGATTCTTTTACATTCATTGGCGCTAATAATAGTACCACTTATACGGGTACTGGCAAGCTCAGCAATGACAGTCTATGGCTGGTATACCACGTGGTTCACGACACTACCAATTACGACTGCAAATATTTTGGTCAGAGCCTGAGGAGATAAGCATTTTTCAGCCGCAATCTTCAAAGCATTAACTAATAGTTAATGCGTAGGCCTCATCTCTCGCAGAGAATTGCATCCATGTTTTGCCATATCGAATCTTTAAGATTTAGTCATAACTATTTTTTTGCTTAGTTGTGTTTTTTCGACCGGATTTTTCTACCTTTAGAACAGCTTTTCCTAAACTATTCACAAAATCTGCTGAAAGAACTTTTGGCGGAGAAGTGAATTAGTTTAGGGACCTGTGTATCTAAAGAAACAGTTACCGTTATAGTCTTAAATTATTTGCAATGAAAAAAGTCTACGCATCCTTTAAGCTGCTATTGATCCTACTGCTGGGCACACAGCTCAGTGCTAATGCCCAGACATCGACCTACACAACGGCTGGTGGCCCCTATGTCTATACCGTACCTGCTGGTGTTACCGGTCTTACCGTGACGCTGAAAGGAGCTATGGGCGGGCAGAATTCAGATGAGGTAGATTATGACGATAGCGCGGGCAAGGGTGGTTGTGTAACTGCGAATATAGCCGTTACTCCCGGCCAGCTGCTTTACGTATACGTAGGTGGTTGCGGCGGCGACGGCAGCGACCTGGCAGGCGGTGCGCCCGGAATTAATGGCGGCGGAGCCGGCGGCAACTTCACAGGTACAGTATCTGGCGGCGGCGGTGGTGGTGCTTCCGATATTCGACTTACACCCTCCATTGTTGACAGGATTGTTATAGCCGGTGGCGGTGGCGGAGCGGGTATATATTGTGGCGGCCAAGCCGATAAAGGCGGAGCCGGCGGCGGAGATGCTTTGGTTTTCTATGGCGGTCAGCCTGGCGCCGGATGCTCGCCCTATTCAGGCGGCATGGGTGGCGTAGGCGGCGTGGGCGGTGCAGGCGGCAGTTGCTCCGGCGGATGTTCCGGTAGCCCCGGCAACGCTGGTACAGGTGATACAGGCGGCGACGCTGGTTCAGGCTCTGCAGGCGGCGGCGGCGGCGGCGGCTGGGGTGGCGGCGGTGGCGGCCAATTCTCGGGCGGCGGTGGCGGTGGTAACTATTTCGGCGGCGCAGGCGTTACTTTGCTCTCCAATTCCCGCGGATGTAATTATGGTTGTGGCAGTGTTTCTATAACCGTTTCGTGCATGGCCGGTACAATATCCGGCGCCAGCCAGATTTGCCAGGGCGCTACAAACCCGGCACTGACGGAAACTGTAGGTGGCGGCTTGTGGAGCACCAGCTTCTCACCGTGGATGACAGTGGGCAGCACATCAGGTATTGTTACTGCTGCAGTTACCGGCGCCATGATCGCCAATGTGGACACAGTGATCTATACCCTGAGCCCATTGTGCAAAGCTAAATTTCCTATGACGATCAATCCTTTACCCGCCAACATAACAGGTACGTTTGTTCTTTGTAAAAACCAGACGACAACTTTGGGCGAGATCACCGGTGGCGGCACATGGAGTACCGACAACCCGGCGGTAGCCACCATAGGCTCGACGTCTGGCCTGGTGACTGCAGTAGGGGCGGGTGTCTGTACTATTAAATACACTATTACAGCCACAGGTTGTTTCATTACGGCGCCCTTTACCGTCAATCCGATCCCATCGCCGATTGCGGGGCCAACCGAAGTATGTGCTGGCAGTATCATTACGCTTACAGATGATGATGCGGGCGGCACCTGGTCAAGTTCCCCCGGGGCATCGATTGTTGGTGCGGGCACAACGGCGACTGTAACAGGGTCCACTGCCGGGACTTCAATCATCAGTTATACATATCCATCTACGGGTTGTGCGGCTGCTTTGCAAATAACCGTTAATCCATTGCCCGCGGGTATTGGTGGGAGCACACACATTTGTACCGCATCTACTACGAGTGGCGAAACAGATATCACCAGCGGCGGCACATGGAGCATGACTCCCGGCACAGGCGACGGAACGATAGACCCTACTACGGGTATTGTTACTCCCATAATGGTAGGCACAGTGACGGTGACTTACACGCTTACTACCGGATGCGCGGTTTCCCGTACCATCAGTATTGATCCTTCCCCAGCACCGATTACAACGCTCACAAGCGGTCAGGTATGTATCGGGTCAACCATCCTGCTGAGCGACGCTACTACCGGCGGCGCATGGACCAGCGGCACCGGCTCGGTGGCAACGGTAATAGGTGGCACAGTTACAGGCGTAGGTGTGCCCGGAACCGGTGGTACTTCGGTTATCTCCTACACTGTTGGTTTCTGTGCTTCCACTTATACTGTAACCGTCAATCCATTGCCTACAGCAATAACAGGTCCCGGCCATGTTTGCCAGGGCGATTGCACGAAAACTTATTCTTCAGGCCCTGGGGTGGGAACATGGACAAGTTCAACGCCGGCCACTGGTACCATTGATGCTACCACCGGGGATTTCTGCGCACTGGCTCCCGGCACAACGACCCTGACCTTCACGTTTACCGCTACCGGCTGTTCAAGGTCACGAGTGGTTACCGTCGATCCGACACCCACAATTACGCCCACATCACCCCAGGTATGCGAAACGTACTCTATTACGCTTACTGGAACCCCCGGAGGCGGTACCTGGAGCACTACAAGCGGAAACATAACGCTGAATACAACATCCGGAGATGTGACCGGCGTTACTTCAGGGGTAGCAGACGTTACTTATGCAGCAACCACATCGTGCACATTAAACGTGCTCGTAACGGTGAATCCGAACCCTGCACCCATCACCATAGTTTCGGGTACCAATCCTATGTGTGTGGGAGATGTAACAACGCTTACGTCGGCGGGCAGCCCTGCTGGTACGTGGAGCAGCAGTAATACAGGTGCGGAAGTTATAGTGGTGGCAGGCCCGAATACCGGTGATGCAACGGGTGTTGCCGGCGGCGTCGCCACGGATACTTTTAAGATCACGGGTACGGGCTGCTATGTGACCTACGACATGGATGTAAACTCACTGCCCACATTTACAACTCCACCTCCGTCCACTATGTGCGAAGGAACTTCCTTCTCTGTTATTGCGTCCGGTGGCAGCGGCAACTGGTCGAGCAGCCTGACAAGTGTTGCAACCGCGTCTACTGCGCCCGGTCCTGGCCCAGGTGGAACGCTCGATGCAATAGCAGCGGGTAATACCAACATATGCTACACATTTACGGCTGCTCCCGGCTGTAAGTTATGCCAGACCATGAATGTGGTTCCTGCCCTGGGCTCCATATCCGGGCCAAATACTGTCTGTACGGGCCGAAGTATCACTATTTCAATAGGTACCGCCGGTGGTACATGGACCAGCAGCCCGGCGGGTGTAGTTACGGTCACTCCGTCAGGTCCGGGCACAGCTACTGTTACCGGCGTTTCTACGGTAGGCAGTCCCGCCACGATCACATATACGGTGGGTACCTGCCAGCAAACGAAAGTAGTTTCCGTAAACCAGTCTCCGGCTGCAATAACCACGACACCAAGCCCTGCCAATATCTGCCAGGGCCTGACCGCAACGTTCTGTAATACATCCGCGCCAGCGGCGGCATATACCTGGAGCTCCAGTAATACGAGCGCGGCTACCGTGACTACGGGCGGACTCTGTACGACTGTAACAGGTGTTGGATCGGGAATCTCTACTATCTCCTATACGGATAATGTTACCGGTTGTTATTCGATAGCTACCGTGAACGTCACTTCCGGTGTTGCAGCTATATCAGGCCCGAATGCACTCTGTATGGGCACGACCGGAGTTGAAACGGAAGCACCCACATCGGGAACCTGGAGCGTATCCCCGGCTGGTATTGCATCAATAGCACCGGCGGTGGGCACGAACACGACGGTGAGCACTACTGCCCCCGGCGTCTTCACGCTAACGTTCCTGGCATCGACAGGCTGCACGGCTACAAAATCAATGACGATTAATGTAACGCCGAATAACACCGTTGTGCCACTGGGCAGCACCAATCTCTGCCCCGGTGGAGTAGTTGCGCTTACGGCCAGCACGGGCACGGGCTTTACCTACCAGTGGTTCAATCCGGGAGCAATATCAGGCGCCACTAACTCTACTTACCTGGCCGGCGCCGCAGGTTCTTATTTTGTGACGGTGACCGCGCCCGGCGGGCCATGCAGCGTCACTTCTGCCGCTACCAACGTAACAATGAACCCGGTAACTCCGATCATTACACCGTCGGGGCTTACAACTACCTGTGCCAGTTCCGGGCTTACCCTCACTGCATCGGCGGCCACCACTTATCAATGGCAATTGGCAGGTACGCCTATTGCGGGCGCTACCAATGCAGTCTTTACACCTACAGCTTCTGGTAATTATACAGTTGTTGAGTCAAATGCGTTTGGCTGCACAGGTACATCCGCGCCTATGCCGGTGACGCTTGTGGCTGCTCCCGCAGGTGTGATAACGCCTTCAGGCTCTCTCAGCATCTGCGCCGGCAGCAGTGTAACGCTTACTTCCGATGCAGGAATAGGTTATACTTATCAGTGGTACCGCGGCACAATCGCATCACCGATACCCGGCGCTACGAACATCAGCTACACAGCTACTACTTCGGGTTCTTATTTTGTTATTGACAACAACACTACCGGCTGTACCACTACATCGCCAGCAGTAGTTGTTACGGTCAATGCATTACCTGTCACGACAATAACCGCAGGCTCATCAACTACGATGTGCGCAGGCGGAAGCGTAGCGCTTTCCGCGCCTGCATCGGGCGGCGCCGATCTTTACCAATGGTATAAGAACGGCGTGCTGATAACCGGTGCAACCAACCAGGTTTATACAGCCTCTGCCACAGGTAACTATACCGTGAAGGTCGACTCTACGGCTATAGGCTGTTCGGCTGTTTCGCTTCCTACCTCTGTATCTGTGATAACTTCGGCAACGATTAATTTCGTTACACCTTCGTCATTCTGCTGGGGAAGCAGCGCAGAACTCTCGGTTATTACCGGCTCGGGTTCGCTGGGTTACCAGTGGTCGCTTAATGGTACTAACATACCGGGCGCAACCGGAAGCACCTACTTTGCCACTACCGGTGGTAACTATGCGGTGGTGGTATCCGTAGGCGGCGGGCTTTGCACGGTTGGCAGCACAGCGGTTACTGTAACCGAAAACCCGCTGCCGAATCCGCTGGTTAACTACGATGGCGTACACCTCGTTACGCAGAGCTACTACACAAGCTACATCTGGTATTATAATTCAGTAGTAATTCCGGGTGCAAACACATACCAGATACTTGCTATCGGAAACGGCAGTTACAAGGTAAAAGTAACCGACACCAACGGTTGCCAGTCCGTGTCCGCCGGCCTGCCGGTTACCGGTTGGCAGCCATCGGCCATCAACAATGTGAATGGCGCTCCGGAGATACATATCTATCCTAATCCATCACAGGACGTACTGCATATCGCCTCGTCGATAGAGGTACGCGCCGTTATTATAGGTATGGATGGCCGGGTGCTGATAGATGAAAATAACGCCAAAGACATGCACATTGGCCGGCTTGCGAACGGGGTATACACTATTAAGCTCCTCAATAATGATGGAGATGTAGTGAAAGTTCAGAAGCTTGTGAAAGAAAGCAATTAAGTGATTGCATAGACCATAAAAAGAGATGGGGTTCGCGAAGAACCCCATCTCTTTTTTTATCCGGATTTATTCGATTATTGTTTGTCCTTCAGCATCGCTTTCGAAACATATTTCTTGTGGCCGCGGTCATCTATCCAGTAATACTTCGAATGCCTGTCGATGTAGATCGTTTGCCCATCGGGGCCTACTTTGTCGGCATACGTTTTATCGGTGACCTTTGCCTTTGCCTTCGATGCGACCTGCTCCGTTTTATGCTCGGCTTTCCGTGCATCTTTTTTTACCTCGGTCTTTACGCTGTTTTGTGCTGCTACCCAGAATGGTAAAGCAGCCAGAACCGAGGCAAAAATGATTTTCTTCGGCCAGGCATAACCGGCGTGCTGGCTGCTAACTGAGTTGCCTTGCTCCACATATGGCTGTGAATAACAAACTTTCTTCATAAAAAAGTTTTTGTGTTAAAGAATGATGAACAAAAACTCTTATACAAAAATGATGCCTTCGGCGCTCTTTTGCTAAGCCACCTTCTCCTCTTCCCCTTCTTTTTCCTTTTCTATCCGGCCGCGGCGCAGTGGATTGGCCGTGGCAGCAGCATATTCACGCCGGTTGCGCAGCAGGTCCAGACTCTGGTATACGGCCTCCCGGAAGGAGGAAGGGTCGGCAATGTTTTTCCCCGCTATATCGAAGGCCGTACCGTGGTCCGGCGACGTGCGGATAATGGGTAGTCCGGCGGTATAATTAACGCCATCTCCCTGCGCCAGCGTCTTGAAGGCAACCAGTCCCTGGTCGTGATACATGGCCAGAACTGCATCGAATTCAGTGTACGTGCCACGTGCAAAGAAAGAGTCGGCGCTGTATGGGCCAAATACAAGATTGCCATTTTGCCTCTGCTGATCTACAAATGGTTTTATTACCGTTTGTTCTTCTGTTCCTATCTGGCCTTCGTCTCCCGCGTGCGGGTTTAACCCCAGCACCGCAATGCGGGGCTTGTCGATACCAAAATCTTTCGCCAGGCTTTCCTTAAGAATAGCCAGCTTTGACTGCAGTAGCTCTTTGGTAATGCTCGAAGCAATTTTTGCAACCGGAATATGCTCTGTAGCAAGCGCCACACGTAGGTTGTTACTATAGAGTATCATCAACACATCCTTCGCTCCGAACTTATCTTTGAAATAAGGAGTGTGGCCAGTATATTGAAAATCGTTGACGTTGGTATTACTCTTGTGAATTGGCGCCGTTACAATGGCGTCAAGCTGTCCATCCTTCAGGCATTGTGTTGCCACCATCAGAGAGCGAACCGCGTACTTACCGGCAGCGTCAGTAAGCACACCGGGCTGCAGGGGAACTTCTTCCTCCCAGCAATTGAATACATTTACCTGTTTGGGATTCAGCTTGGTGAGGTCCTTGGTGCTCAGGAAGTTAAACTGGTGCTCGGTAACAATGCGCCTGTAGTAGTTTATTACCTTGTTAGATGCGAATATTACCGGGGTACAGATTTCCAGCATCCTGTTGTCAGCGAAGGTCTTGATAATTACTTCGAGACCGATGCCATTGAGGTCGCCGGTTGTGATGCCGATTACTGGCTTGTCGTTGTGTACTTGCATTTTTTGCTTTATGATCTGCGGTAATGAATTAAAAAGTCGAGTAACATTCTCATACCATACGCCGTGCCGCCCACCGGCAGGTAGCCTTTTCTGGATGTTGCAAACGAGACGCCTGCGATATCAAAGTGCATCCATGGGTAGTCTGTAAAATGTTCGAGGAATTTTCCGGCGGTTATGGCTCCGCCTGATGGGCCGCCAACGTTCTTGATGTCGGCAACGTCCGATTTTATCTGGTCCCCATATTCATCCCACAGCGGATACTCCACCAATCTTTCGTACTGGTTGTAGCCGGCCTCCCTGAACGCCTGTTTAGTGTCTTCGTCTGCCGTACCCATGCATACTATCCCATGCTCACCTACCGCTACCGAAGCAGCGCCTGTAAGGGTGGCGAAATCCACTACCAGTTCCGGCTTGTAGCGTTTTGCCCAGTGCAGTGCATCGCCGAGCAGTAGTCTGCCTTCTGCATCGGTATTAAGCACTTCTACGGTAGCACCACTGTACATAGTAATGATGTCGCCCGGTACATAGGCGTTTTCTCCGGGGCGATTGTCGGTAGCCGGCGCCAGCGCAATTACGTGTAGCGGCAACTGAAGCCTGGCAATGGCATACATGGCGCCGGTTACTAATGCTGCGCCGCTCATATCACTCTTCATCCGGTCCATCGAATTAAGAGTAGGCTTCAGCGAAACACCTCCTGTATCATATACCACGCCCTTTCCCACAAGTACGATCGGTTTCTTGTTGATGGCCTTTTTGGGCACATACTCCATCACGGTGAACGTAGGTGGCTGCTGACTGCCCATGTTCACTGCCAGCAGGCCGCCCATTTTTTCCTTTTCTATCCGTGCTTTATTAAGCACGGTAACTTTGAAGCCAGCTTCCCGGCCTGTGGCGGCTATCTCCCGCGACAATTGCTCGGCTGAAAGGAAATTAAGCGGTTCGTTAACCAGCGTGCGTGCTCTGTATATTGCTTCGATAATTACCGACAACTGGGTCACTTCCTTGAGCGTTGCAGCGTCACGGGTGAAATAAACGGTTTTCAGTGAGTGCGCAAGTTTCTTTGCATTGCTCCTGTATTTAAGAAACTGGTAGTTTGCCAGCCCTATGCCTTCTGCAACAAGCAGCGCGGAGCCGGGATTGACGGTCAGGTTGCTGAGCGTAATATCTGCCAGTTTCAGCTTGTTGCAGGCCGCCTGCAGTTCTGCGCCTGTCTTACGGCTGGCCTCCTTCGTTTGCCAATCGGTCTTCTTCGCCTTTATGAAACAGAAAAAGAGAAAGTGATCGAATTTGTTTAAGCTAACAAGTGTTAACTCATTTTCGAATGAGGACTTAAGATATGAAGTTTCCTCCGGGGTAAGCTCCGTCACTTGCTCCAGCTTCGCCGCCTCGTCGAGGATATACGCCCGGTTACGACTGCCGGATTTCTGCTGTATTTTGAATTCCATTGCTTTCTTAAAATAATGGGCGAAGGTAACATAATTAGTACAGAGTAAAGAGCCGGTAACCGGTTTCGTCAGGGTGATGGTAAACGCAATTGAGCGATACGGAATCTATATGTACCAAAGGCAATACCTTTGCCCTATGCCAAAACCTGCCGTTAGACTGTCTTCAGGACTACAACTCAAAAAAAGCCTGGGCCAGCACTTTCTCCATGACGAAAATGTATGCCGGAAGATAGTTGACCAGGTCGATCACCAGCCAGGGATGTCGCTGCTAGAGATAGGCCCCGGTGGGGGAGCGCTTACCAAGTATATTGTTGGGTGGAACGATATTGATTACGCGGCAGTAGAGGTAGATGAAGAAAAGGCGACGTACCTTGAAAGAACTTATCCGGAGATCGCTGGCCGCATTATCCATGAAGATGTGCTGAAGGTAGCCGCGCCTTTTACAGGACATTTCACAGTGATCGGAAATTTCCCCTACAATATATCATCACCCATCATGTTCCGGATACTGGAGTGGGAGCCCCAGGTCGACTGCGTAATTGGCATGTTTCAAAAGGAAGTAGCTCAGCGCATCGCTTCGGGGCCGGGATCCAAGTCCTACGGAATACTCAGCGTTTTGTTGCAGGCTTTTTTTAAAGTCGAATACCTGTTTGATGTACATGAGAATTGTTTTACACCGCCCCCAAAAGTAAAGAGTGGTGTTGTCAGGTTCCTGAATCTACATAATCCCTTCGGTATTGGGGATAAGAGGCGGTTTACAGTGCTCGTGAAGGCTGCGTTCAACCAGCGCCGCAAAACATTGCGCAATGGACTCAGGGGGACCGTGACCCCGGAGATGCTGACCTTGCCCATAATGGACAAGCGCGCCGAGCAACTGGGCGTTGAGGATTTTGTAAACCTATATCGGTTGTTGATGGCATCGAAGTAACAGTGCTGGCATAGCTTTTTCGTTATTTTTGATTCTTAGTATATGTCTACCCTTCCCAAAGTGCTTATTGCTGCGCCTGTGCATTCTATACTACCGGATGCCTTAGCTGGTTTGGGCTACGAGAGCCTGCTTGCAGAGCAGATCACTCAACAGACTGCCTATGCGCTGATAGCCGAATGCGAGGGTGTGATCACTTCGACCCGGCTGCAACTGGACCGGAAACTGCTGGACGCAGCTCCAAAACTGCGCTGGATAGGAAGGATGGGATCAGGCATGGAAGTGATAGACCTTGGATATGCCCGGGAGAGGGGAGTGGCTTGTTTTGCAAGTCCGGAAGGTAACTGTAATGCCGTGGGCGAGCATGCGTTGGGCATGCTGCTGGACCTTGCCAGGCGGATCACATGGAGCCGCAACGAAATGGCGGCAGGCATCTGGAAGCGTGAGGAAAACAGGGGCTATGAGTTGGAAGGTCGCACTGTAGGTATTATCGGGTTCGGCCACGCAGGTGCTGCCTTCGCCAGGAAGCTGTCCGGCTTCGATGTGCGGATAATGGCTTATGATAAATACCACACCGATGGTATCGCACCCGGGATAATTAAATGTGAGACGCTGGATGAGCTGATGGCTGAGGCCGAAATAGTGAGCTTTCATGTGCCGCTCCAGTCTGACACCTTGCATTATCTCGATGCTTCCTTCGTAGCCAATATGGCCAGGCCGTTTATTCTCGTGAACACGTCCAGGGGGCCGGTAGTGCAAATGAAAGCCTTATATGATGGCCTTGTCTCAGGAAAGATCAAGGGCGCCTGCCTTGATGTGTTTGAAGAAGAGCCGCTCGCCGTATTCAGCAAAGACAATGCTTCAATATTTGAAAAAATGACATCTACGCCAAATGTCGTTTTCACTCCCCATATAGCCGGTTATACCTTTGAGGCCCTTTACAAAATGAGCAAAACGCTTGTTGACAAACTTAGCCTGTACCTGGAGGGCCGTGATTAAAGGAGAGACCCTTGACGCAGAGCTCCGCCTGTTAAATTAGACAAATTTTTTTTTCGCCCAGACCCAAGATTTCCTAAGCGTGTATCGTCTATATAAGTGAAGGGAAAGTTAAGAACCCGGACAAAGCACACATCAGTTTCAAAATTATATTGGGTTTGTAATGGAAAATAAGATGGTAAGACGTTGAGTTTTAACAGAATTTTTTACCTTTACGCCTCGTTTGCTAATAATTTATTAACATTAGATATGATACGTACATTACGTTCTCTGTTTCTGCTTGTGTTTATTGCGCTTTCAGGAACGGCTCTGGCTCAGGGAGAAATAGCCGGCCGCGTGTTGGATGAAAAGAAAGAACCCATGCTCAATGCTGTGGTTCAGGTTTACTTGGGGGGCATCCTGAAGGGCGGAACTGTTACTGATTTTGATGGTAACTATACCGTCAAGCCGCTTGATGCGGGAGCCTATGATGTGCTGGTTATGTACCAGGGATACGACTCTATTATTACCAATAAAGTGTTGGTTTCTCCCGGCCAGCGTACTACCCAGAACTTCCAGATGGCCCTTCATACGAAAGGCCTGAGCGAGGTGGTGATCCATGAGTACAGAAAGCCGCTGGTAGACCAGGATAAAGCAGGTACGACCATACTTGACAGCAAGGATATTGCTACTATACCTACCAACCAGATCAATGACGTAGTGAGTACCACAGCTGGCGTATACCAGTCGCAGCGCGGAAGTAGCCTGAGCATCGGCGGTGCGCGCTCTTCGGGTACATCGTATATTATAGATGGTGTTGTGGTTCAGGCAGGCGTGGGCGTGGATATGGCTCAGGGCTCTGTAGACCAGATCGAGGTGATATCGTCCGGTATCCCAGCTAACTACGGAGACGTATCGGGTGGTGTGGTAAACATCACTTCAAGAAGCCCCGCACAGAAGCTCACGGGCGATGTGCGCGTGCAGCACTCTATCGACGGATACAACAACAACCTGTTCTCCTTCTCCATCGCTGGTCCGCTCTATAAGAAAACAATCACTGAAGGAGATCATACCCGCAAGAAACCAGTCCTTGGTTTTGCTCTGAGCGGCGATATTTATGATGACCACGATCGTTACCCTACGTTCGATGAACAGTACGTTACAAAGGGAAGCGTGCTTTCTAATATCCAGCAGAATCCACTGAGAATAGTAACTGATAACAATGGTCAGCCCGCAGTGAACCTGTCTTCTTATTATGTGACGCTCAACGACCTTCAGAAAGTGAAGATTCCGCCCCACCACAGGATACAGGAAGACCGACTGAATGCCAAGCTCGATTACCAGATGACGGATAATATGCGCATAGTTGCCGGTGGTACTTTCGACTATACCAAAAGCGACGCATATAGCCGCGCCCGCAACCTATTTGCGCCTGAGGCCACACCGGTGCTGAATACGCTCTCCGGCCGTGGTTATATCAGGTTTACCCAGAAGTTTGGTAAGACCGGCGATACATCATCACGACACAGTATCATCTCCAATGCCTACTATTCAGTGCAGGCTGATTACCAGAAGCTGTACCAGGATCAATACGATCCACGCTTCAAGTTCAACATTTTTGATTACAGCTATGTAGGTAAGTTCAATGAGACAAGGCAGAATATATACCTTCCTGTTCAGACCGACTCTATAAGCGGGAAGAAGGCGACAATACTGATGTTTAATACTATCAGCAAGATTACGTTCGACCGTAGCGAAATGAATCCGAAGCTGGCAAATTACACATCACAGCTTTACAATCAATTCATTAACCCGTTCAATATTCCTACTTTCTCGCTTACGGAGCTCCAGGCATTTAACGGTATGACCAATGGCGACCAGCCAAAATATACCTACGATCTTTTCTATAGCCCGGGCGCAAGTCTTACCGGCTACTCAAAATTCAATTCTGACCAGTATGCACTTGATGTGAACGCATCATTCGACCTGCTGGCAGGTAAAACAAAACACGCTATTCAGTTTGGTCTGTATTATCAGCAGCGTATCGAAAGGTCTTTCACTGCTTATTCAAACCTTTCTACGCAAGGTACTTCGTCTCTCTGGAACCTGATGCGTGGTCTGGCAAGCACTATTGATAACGGTAACCTGAAATACGACAAACAGCATCCGAACTTTGTCGTTGGCGGGAAAACCTATAGCTATGCCGACATCCTGGCAGGCAAGGTGCTCCCTGGCCCCAACGATACTATCTTCTATAACTACGTCAACGTTGCTACAGACAAAACGTTTGACAACAACCTGAGGAAGAAGCTGCACCTTGGCGCAACTGATGACATCAATATCGATGCATTGGATCCATCTACGTTCTCTCTTAACATGTTCTCAGCTGATGAGCTGCTCAACTCTGGTCACTCATTCGTTAGCTATGAGGGTTATACCTACACAGGAGGCAGTCAGCCGGGTCGTGTGAACTTTAACGATTTCTGGAGTGCAAAGGATGCTAACGGTAACTATACTCGTCCGCTTGGAGCTTTCAGCCCTAATTACATAGCCGGTTACCTGCTTGATAACTTTAACTACAAAGACGTGCATTTCAATATCGGTGTGCGTGTCGACAGGTATTCTGCCAATACCAAGGTGCTTAAGGATCCTTATACTGAATATGGCGAAAAGACTGTAAGCCAGATGTCGGGTGCGGGTAATATCGTGAATGGCGGGGTGCATCCATCCAATATCGGAGGCAATTATGTAGTGTATGTTGACGACAACACGGCTGCTAATCCTACGATCATTGGTTACCGTAGTGGCGACACATGGTACGATCCGAAAGGAAAGTATATTTCTGACCCGGCTACCCTGAAACAGTATTCCGGCGGTCGTGACCCTCAGCCTTCAAGGCTCGACACTGTGTCTATTTCCAGCAACAACTACAATCCGAACCTTGCATTTACCGATTATACGCCTGCTGTAACGGTACAGCCCCGTATTTCGTTCTCTTTCCCGATATCAGATGTAGCTAATTTCTATGCGCACTATGACATTTACTCCGCACGCCCTACCGGCCAGGTTGATGCCAATGCTGCTGCCTACTACTACCTCCAGCAGAACGGAAGCATCAACAATGCTAACCTGAAGCCGGAAAAGACTTACGATTATGAAGTGGGTTTCCAGGAAAAGCTGAGCGATCACTCTGCAATCAACCTTTCTGCATTCTACAAGGAGCGTAAAGACATGATCACTGCAGTGCCTTACTTGTTTGCATACCCTATTACCTACTATACGTATGGAAACAGGGACTTCTCAACAACAAAGGGTATGACATTGTACTACGATTTGCGCGCGACCAATCACCTGCAGATGAAGATTTCCTACACGCTTCAGTTCGCTGAAGGTACAGGGTCCTCGCCTACATCGCGCAACGGTCTGCTCACCAGCTTTGTAGAGGCTGGACAGCCTAACCTGCGTTACATCACAGCTCTTGATTACGATTCACGCCACAATATTTCTGCAAACATTGATTATGGATATGGCAATGACGAAGGGCCAACCATCAATGGTAAGCATGTGTTCCAGAGGATGAATCTCGATGTGATCGCCCGTGCAAGGAGTGGTGAACCTTATACCCGGTACACCGACGCTCTTCAAACAACAGTAATTGGTGGTGTCAACGGGGCAAGGTTGCCCTGGCACTACGGTGTCGACCTTCGCCTCGATAAAGATTTCGCTCTCAATAACGTGAAGAAAAATGCAGATCTGGCTCCTGGTGTTAAGCCAAAACGTCCTCTGTACCTGAAGGGTATTCTGCAGGTTAACAATCTGCTGCAGACACGCGATATCCTTGGCGTATACGGCTACACCGGCCGTCCTGACGACAATGGTTACCTGGCTTCACCGTATGGTAAGCAGTACGTTCCACAACAGATCAGTCCGCAGTCGTATTCTACTCTTTACCAGATTGCATACAACAACCCCGGACTCCTCAACTATGCGCGCACTATAAGCCTGGCTCTTGAATTCAATTTCTAAACAAAGCATTTTAATAACTGTCGTTATGAAGTTCAATATAAATAGGATGTTCGCCGGAACTATGGCTATAATCGGAATGATGTGCGTTCCGGGCCTGGTTGGCGCACGCGAAAATGTGGTTACGGCTCACCACAAAGAGCTATTGAAAACTACTGACGCCGGTTGTCAGCCGGCAGCTTCTGCTATCGATCTCGATATCAACAATGTGAGAGCGAGGTTGATGACGGGAGGTGATATGTGGTGGAATATCGGTCTCAACAATGCCGCTTATGAAATTCCTAAAGGATCGGGTAAGCACTCACAGTTTGCCGCTTCTTGCTGGATAGGAGGCTTTGATAAGCAGGGTCAGCTTAAAGTAGCTGCGCAGACTTATCGCCAGGACGGTAACGACTACTGGCCAGGTGCGCTGGATGCGAATGCTAAGATTAACAAATCAACGTGCGACCAATGGGATAACTTTTGGAAGGTTGATCGCTCGACGATCAATCAGTTCATCCAGCTGGCTAAAGCCGGCGATTTCAGTGGTCTGAAGGCTTCGCAGTTCGAGACTATTAATCATTGGCCCGGCGCTGGAAATACCAATACAGTTGGTGCTAAGGGTGGTATTATTAACCTTGGTGCAGGCCCTTACCAGGGACGGACATACGCTTCCTTTAAAGATATCAATACGAATGGGATCTACGAGCCAGAACAGGGTGAGTATCCCGTGTTAGAGAGCAATAACGTACAGAGCGTTCCTGACCAGATGATCTGGTGGGTGTTCAATGACGCGGGCAACGTTAAGCAGCAGTCGCTTACGGCATCTATCGGTGTGGAAGTTCAGACGACTGCGTTTGCCTTTGCTACCCAGGACTTCCTTAATAATTCTACTTTTTGTAATTATCGGGTGATCAATCGCGGATCTCTCCAGATCGACTCTACTTACATTGCTGTTTGGGATGACTGCGACCTCGGATATGCGTACGATGACTTTATAGGTTGTGATACGGCCAAGGGCTTAGGTATTCAATACAATGGTACCAACTGTGACGGTTGTTCTGCGGGAAATCCGGTAAACAGCTATGGCCTTAACCCGCCGCAGGTTGGTCTGGACTTCTTCCAGGGACCGATTCGTCTCATAAAGGACTCGAAGGGTGTGCTCGACTCCCAGCAGCGTCTAAGCATGACCAACTTCACTTATTATATCAATGATGCGAGCGTTATAGGTAACCCGACGAACGGTGTGCAGATTTATTTTTACATGACTGGTTCTATCAGGAATGGTCAGAGGTTTGCATATGACTTCCAGGGCCCGGGCGTGCCTAGTAAAGGTTACGGCCAGGGACCAGTGTCTAATTTTGTCTTCTGGGGCGACCCCGGGGATAACACAGCCTGGTCTGAGTGTGCTTGTAACAACAATCCGGGAGACAGGCGCTTTATCTTTTCAGCTGGGCCATTCCAGTTGATGCCAGGCGCCATTAACGATATCACCTTTGGTTGTATCTGGGCGCCAGGTGTGGGAGGTTGTGGTGCGACAAACTTTAAGACAATTAAGAACGTGGATCTTCAGGCGCAGTCATTGTTCGACGGTCATTTTAAGACAGTAGAGGGTCCTGAAGCGCCAACAATGGCCGTACGTGAGCTTGATCGCAAGCTGGTATTTACGCTTGTCAATCCGCAGGGTAGTAATAACTTTGGTGAAAATTACGGTCGCAATGATGGCACTTATAAGGACTCATTACAATACCACCAGTTCGTGCTTAAGTCAAAAAACGTAAGCAACGACTCGCTCTATCACTTTGAAGGCTACCGTGTATTCCAGCTGGCGAACAGCCAGGTAAGCCCGGCAGATATCTTCAATCCTACAACAGGCGAGGTTGACAATACCAAAGCAGTAGAGGTGTTTGAATGCGATGTGCGGAATGGGGTAACACAGATAGTAAACTACGCAAAAAATCTTGCAGTAAGTGACACAACAAGTGTTCCGCAAATTAAAGTGAACGGTAAAGACAGTGGCATAGTTCACAGTTTCGTACTCAACTTCGACGCCTTCTCAACTACATCGGATAAGAGGTTTATCAACTACCATACTTATTACTTCGTGGCCGTTGCTTATGCCTATAACAACTTTGCAAGCTTCAATCCTAATCCGGTTCTGACCATTTCTACACAGGATCAGCCTTACCTTGGTAGCTCGCACGGTGCTGGTGGTACAGACATAAAAGTTGTTCCCGCGATGCCTAATCCTGCAAATGGGGATATGGGTACCGTCCTTTCCGCAGATTATGGCGACGGGGTATCGATAACACGTTATGAGGGTATAGGTAACGGCGGCAATGACGTGCAGCTTGATCCGGCGTCAGAAGCGATTGCCCGTGATTTCGGTAAAGTAGACAAAGCTGTATATACTGTCGGGAAAGGACCGGTTGATGTAAAAGTTGTTGACCCGGTGAAGGTTGGGCCATACAACTGGACACTGCAGATGATAAATAATGCAACATCTGCGGGTTTCGATACGCTTGCTACCTGGAAACTAACGGCTTTCGATCTTACAGGTACTAAAGTGGATGAGATTTACAGTGAGCATAGTATCAATAAGATAAACGAGCAGATACTCTCTAATTACGGTATTTCTGTGAACATACGGCAGGTAAAGGCTCCCGGCCTTGACCAGGTTAACGGAAACGGATACATTACCTCGGATGTCAAGTTCGCGGATTCCACTAAGCCTTGGCTGGCCGGGGTAGCGGACGAAGCAGACAGTAGTTTTGCTAACTGGCTGCGTGCAGGTAAGAACCACGCGTATACACAGGCGCCAAATGCTGCGACTAACCCTTGTTCGTTTAATGATAACTTTTCTCCCAATTGGCTTGACTCTAATCTTGCCTATGAGAATATGTTTGCAAACTTCACTCCTACCAAAAGCACCTGGGGCCCTTATGTACTGGCCGCTCCATATTACAACGCTCATGCGGGGACAGGTACTCAATGTGGTTTCCAGATAGCGTACACCGGGCAAACACAGACCGTGGCGAACTTCCAGCAGCTGCCTGATATTGACCTGGTCTTTACCGACACTGTAGCCTACTGGACACGTTGTGCAGTTGTGGAAGAGCAGGAAGATCCCGCCCTGGCTGAAGGCGGCGCTAATAAGTTCTACCTGAGGAATCATGCAGGATGGGACCTGGGTGTTGATCCATCGAACCATAACACGCCAATTTACTCTGATGCTGATAGCGAGCGCGGTATGTCCTGGTTCCCCGGTTATGCCATAGACCAGAGCACTGGCAAAAGGTTGAACATTGTATTTGGTGAAGACTCCTATCTGGGAAATGAAAATGGTGCTGATATGATATGGAACCCTACTTCCCATCAGTTTAACCAATACAATAACTCCATCATTTTTGGCGGTAAACATATTGTCTATATTCTGAACACTCCTTACGATAAGGACAGTGCATTCATAGCTAACGTGAGGAAAGCGACTCCGGTTAATACCTTCCTCAAGACAGCGTATCAAAATATGGCCTGGGTGGGTATTCCTACGCTCAACTCACTGTTTAGCTTCAAGGAGCTCAACAACAACGGTTACGGCCTTATTCCTACGGAAACGAAGTTGAGGTTCCGCGTAACACGACCATATGCGCCTTACACTGCGGTTGATACGAATACGTTGCCGGCTCCTAAGCCTGCACCTGGCCAGGCATCTAACCCATACTATACCTTCAGCACTAAGTCGCTGGTACCAAAGCAGAGGAGTGATAATCCCGATAGGGGTAGCCTTACCAGCAGGATACAGGCAGTTCCAAATCCTTACTATGGGTATTCTGGCTACGAAGCAAACAGGTTTGACACTAAGGTTCGCATTATCAACCTGCCGGCACAGGCTACTGTCTCCATCTATACGCTTGATGGCGCGCTTGTCCGCACACTTTCAAAAAGCGACCCGGCAGCTCCGTACATCGATTGGGATGTGCGCAATACAGTAGGCCTGCCTGTTGCGAGTGGCATGTACCTGATCCACGTCAATGCTGTGGGAATCGGTGAGACTGTCATCAAGTGGTTTGGTGCTATGAGGCCTTTGGATGTGACTTCTTATTAATAATTTTTAGCGGGGCGGCTTGCCGCCCCGCCTATATTGTAAATGCTCATTCTAATATATTTATGAAAAACTTTTCAACGAAAGCTATCGCTACAATTTGTGCTGTAGGACTCTCTTTGAGCGCGTTTGCTGGTAATAAGGACCGTACTGGTCAGGCGGGAGCACCTGAAATGGTGATCAATCCCTGGGCCCGAACCACAGGATTGTTTGGCATGAACACGGCAAATGTAGAAGGCATTGAAGCAATGAAGCTGAATATCGCAGGTCTTGCCCAGGATTCAACAACTGAGTTCGGTCTCTCCCACGGTATTTACCTTAGCGGTACAGGAATAGGCATTAATAACATTGCTGTGGCTCAGAAGATAGGCGCTACTGGTGTTCTTGGTGTCAATATAATGTCCATGGGATTTGGTGATATTGTAGCCACTGATTACTTCAACCCTGAAGGTTATGGCTCTTATCATCCGCAGTTCCTGAATGTGCAACTCGGTTTTGCAAAGCAGTTCTCTACCCATATTAATGCCGGGGTAAGTGCCACCTACATTTCTGAGCAGATCAATAATATTTCAGCACTCGGTCTGGGTTTCGATGGAGGAATTCAGTACGTTACCGGTAAGCGCGATAACTTCCACTTTGGTATTGTGCTGCACAACATTGGCACGAACATGAAGTTTTCGGGGACAGGCTTTGCAATAAATGCGGATCAGCCGCAGAGTACGCCTACGTTTGCCGTAACTGCTCAGTACCCGTCCGATAAATTCGAGTTGCCTACTTATCTCAATATTGGTCTTGCTTATGACCTTTTCCTGGATGAGCAGCACCTGAAAAGTAAAGACGCCCTTCCAGAGCAGCGCCTTACTGTTTTCGGCAACTTCACCTCGAATTCATTCAACAATGACTATCTGGGTGCTGGGCTAGAATATGGCTACCACAATATGTTTATGCTGCGTGCTGCGTATCGCTATGAGAAGGGCATTGGTAGCCTCGAAACGAGCACTACAATGTACATGGGACTGGCTATGGGAGCAACAGTTCAAGCCCGCATAGGTGGTGATAAAGCGCCTATGTTCGCGCTTGACTATTCTTTCCGTCCAACACAGCGCCCTGCCAATGGAGTACATATGATCTCTATCCGTATGACCCGCTAAATAGCATCATCCGGAATATTTTGTATTTAAAACAGGTACGTCACTAAATAGATTTTATTAAATTTGCAGTGCAACGCTTCTGATATCAGAGGCGTTGTATTTTTTTCTGTAGAAAACGAACTAACGATATGGCAGAGTTAAACTATGTGACCAAGGAAGCGCTCGAGCAGATGAAGGAGGAGCTTAACCATTTGAAAACAGCCGGCCGGGCTGAAATTGCAAGGCAGATTGCTGAGGCAAGAGAAAAAGGTGATCTTAAGGAAAATGCCGAATACGATGCCGCCAAGGAAGCTCAGGGCCACCATGAAGCTAAAATAGCGCAATTGCAGACTGCCTTAATGTCGGCGCGTGTTATCGATGCAAAGGATCTGGACCTGAGCAAAGTATCCGTATTAAGCAAAGTCGCAGTTACTAATCTCGCAAGCAAAAAATCTGTCACCTACCAATTGGTGTCGGAAAGGGAAGCAGACATCAAGCTCGGGAAGATATCCGTTACTTCACCTATAGGCAAGGGACTGCTGGGCCGGCAGGTCGGTGAGGTTGTAGATGTTCAGACGCCGGGCGGCGTGTTGAAGTTTAAAATAGATAATATATCTGCGTAGTATGGCTTCGATTTTCTCAAAGATCATTGCCGGGGAGATTCCTTCATATAAAATTGCCGAAAACGAACATTTTTTCGCATTCCTCGATATTTTTCCCCTTCGCGAAGGGCATGTATTGATCGTGCCTAAGACGGAAACTGATAAGTTTTTTGATGTCAGTGATAAGCTGTTGTCCGAATGGTTGGTGTTTGCCAAACCAATTGCCCACGCTATAGAGCGTGCTTTTACCTGCGACCGTTGTGGCATTTCTGTTATTGGTCTTGAGGTGCCACATGCACATATGCATCTGCTGCCCATCAGTTCTTCTAATGACTTGAACTTCCATCAGCCCAAGCTTAAATTGTCGCCTGACGAGTTGTCTCAAATTCAGCAGCGTATACTTGCTGCGATCAAATCGGAGTGAATTTTACTCAATCGATTTTTTGAACGCTCCACGCCTGCGCGGGTTTCTCAAACATCGATTTGGTTTTACCCCAGGTATCTTTAAAGAAATCACTAAAACGGTAATGGTCTAGATGGCTTTCGCTATCCCAGTGGCTGTATGTGAAGAATACATTCGAGTGGCGCGAGTCTTGCCACAGCTCCAAGTGCCGGCATCCGGGGAAATTCCGGATTGTTGCCTGCCGCTCCTTGAAGAGACTTACAAAATCCTCTACCTCCTCCGGTCGGAATGTCATATTTACGATGCGCAATATCATTCAAATATTATTTGGATTTCATTCTTTTTATTCCCGGGATGAAGGCCGAACAGCCGGGCAGCGTTTCCCCGGTTGACACAGATTTCGAGAAAGCCATCGCTGTTAAAGCGGCATAGCTTGGTGCCCGGTCGCACATCGGAATAACCGCTGCTCAGTTCTGTTATCTCCTCGATCTGTGCAAATTGCAATCGAAAGGCACGATTGCCCCTGAGAGTTTCGAACTGCTCCCGTTTGATATTGAGTACCACATTTTCGAAATTGTCTATGTGGACTATATCGCAGTGCACTACACCATCTTTTAAAGTTATTTCTTTGGCTGCGTTGTATTGATTTTCAACTTGTGTTAGATTCAGGGTTTCTATTCCCGCCGCGCTTATTTCTTTTACAAGTATCGCCGCCGATTGCACCCATCCTGCAAAATGCTCCTCGCCGGCAGGGATAGGAGCGGACCAGGTGCTCCCTTCTTTGCCAAGGGCTTGGCCAACTATACCATTGTCGGCCGATAGAAAATAGTGACCGGCATGTGCCGTGATCAGGAGCTTTAATGGCTGTGTTTTGAACAGATCGCAGAGCACAATATGAAAAGTGCCTTTGGGAAACTGATCCCACGCTGTCGAAAGAAGGTACGCGAACTGGTCAATTTTAAAAGGGGTAGCTAAATGACTGATATCCGTGATGTGAGGTGCCGGTATATGCTGCAGCAGGATGCCTTTTGTGATGCCTGCTGAAGCATCGTTCAATCCGAAATCCGACAACAACGTAACAGGAATCATGTAAATGCAAAAATAGCCTTTATTGCTCCACGCTGTTCAAATAGACGTCAACAAAACGTTTTGCAATTTTATGGTTGTAAGTATAAATTGCATCTATGGAAAAGCTTCGCCTCGACAAGTATCTATGGGCCATTCGCATATTCAAAACAAGGTCTCAGGCCACGGCTGCAATCGACGAAGGAAAGGTACGCTGGAATGGTGCCCTAGTTAAACCGTCCAAGGTTGTTGGTGTTGGAGACGTCTTTTCGGTAAGAACCGAAGCGCGAAAATGGACAATAGAAGTAACCGGGTTACTTTATACCCGCGTAGCTTACGAGGAATCATTGAAGTATTATACAGATATTACTTCGGAAGAAGACAGGCAACAGAATCAGCGTATCAGCTCCAGTTTTTACACAGGGAAACGACTAAGCAAGACAGGCCACCCCACAAAGAAACAGCGGCGTGACCTGGATGACTTCCTGAATGGTGAACCAGAACTTTAATTAATAGATAGAGACAAAATTCCCTGGTATCGTCATTGTCCAGTTGGAACCCATATCTGAGCTCATGTAAATGCCCTTGTTGGTAGCAAGGAAGATGTACTTCTTCTCAGTTGCGTCTTTATACACATTCTTCTTGAAGGCAATGCCACGCACAACAAGATTAGTAGCAAGTCCATGGTTATTTTGCTGCCACGTTCCTGTGTTGGTGTTTAGTGCCCACAGACCGGCAGAATCCGTACCTATGAGACAAATCTCCTCAAAGGGTGAGTTGATACAAAGCAGCGGCTTTGCCGGAAGCCCCTGGTACTGGAACCAGTTCTTACCAGTATCATCGCTATAATAGGCTCCGCTGCCGTTACATCCCTTTTGATCAATAGCGATAAGCCGGTTGTTATAATGGCCATACGAGTAAAAAGCCGAGGTGTCAGCTATTGTACCATAGTTGCTGAGGTTATACATCCGGTTATTATGTGGCAACCGAATACCTGAAAACCGGCCCGGTGCTCCGAAAGTCTCCGGGGTTGGTACCGGGCTACCAAAAGTATCTGGATTTGCCGTCGTCTCATTCCACAGTGTATTTTGTGTGCGGTAGAAGTTGCGGTTGTGAATACCGTCATAGCCGCACAACACATCCATTTTTTCAAGGTAGGTATATGAGGTCATCGTGATTGTAGATGTCGGGCCATAGAATCCGATATTACCAAGCGTATCCACATTATCAAACCACCAGCTGCCGATCACTCCGCCGTAGTTGAGGCTGAATACTACACCCATGTAGTTATTATACGCATTGGCATTCGAGCAGGTGAATGATTCATTCCAGGATGGTATATTGATGATCATCGACTGGTTAAGCTCAACCTGCAAGCCGTTGCATGCATACATAGGGTAGGGAATGTATGGAATTACAGGTGGCCCGCCCGTCCCATCCTGGAGATAAGGTAAAGTTGCTATCGATGAGAGTGAATCGTACGCCTGGTTGAAGTTCACTCCATTGTTGGTGCTGATATATAAGTTGTTCTTTGCCCACAGTATGTTGTTGCCATCCACGCAGATCGCTTTCGATGGGTAGCCATCGGCCTTAAACAGGGTTTTCCTGATCTTCAGTCCGTCGTTTGAGCTGTAAAGCGCGCCTGAAGTGTCTGCGAAGAAAAGGCTGAAAGGCGTTTCAATCACCTGGTTATTGCTTATACCGCTGATCTTTTTTGTGCAGCTATAGAGGCCCGCAGCAAATGCGGCCAGGAGAGCCAGTGTCGTTATAAGGGGTTTCTTATGCATCGCGAAATTCATTTGGCAATTACTATCTGACTAAATGTATCACTACAAATATAACCAGAACAAGTCCAATATCAAATTAAAATCTTCTATTAACCGCTAGTTGTTATTCGATTTCAGCTTGTCAGCATCATTCATCTTCATGCCGTAGTCCATCAGGTTAATGATACTGTTTTCTTCGGTATTCATGAAGTTGATATCAAGATGATAAGCAAAGGCATCGTTCGTAAACGCGCCTCCCGAAAACGAAATGTTCTTAATGAGCTTCTTGCTTTCGTTGATCATTACCGAATCGTGAGCGTTGTGGCTTACAGCGGGGTCGATATTCCTGAGCATCTGCTGCACATCCAGGAAGAAAGACGTTGGGTGGCCATACACAGTTCCCGAGGCTGCCTCATTCATTTTTGAATCCTTAAGTGTTCCTTTGAGTATGCCATCTGCTTTTGCATAATTATTACCAGCCACTGCATATTCATTATTCATCAGTATATATACCGAATCATGCGCATCTATCGGTATTACGAAGCCATCACCCATTTCCGGGAGGTGTTGATCCTTTGCGAGTTTCACCAATTTTTGAAACTCAGCCGGCTTGTTTATTTTCATTACGTAGGTGAGGCTCAGCCTTGGCTTTTGGGTTTCATGCACCACCGTCTGGCCCATAAAGTTGTCGGTTTCCTTTTCCGTCACCAGGCTGAAATCGTTCATCACAATGGCCATATCGCCGGTAAAGGCATCCAGCACATTGTCTACGCTCAGTCCTATTGTTGAGAGCCCCACATTTGCAGTGCCCAGCATGCTCATCTTTTCCAGGATGGCTTTTATTGCCTTCGGGGAAAGGTGCATTCCGAGGAACATATCCATGTCCTGGCCAGGTAGCCGGTCAAGTAGTCCCTTATCAATATTAGTACTGCCCAGCTCCGCACCAATGTCCTTCATATTAGGCATGTAATAGTGCATATCACCGGTGATCTTGCCTTTTACAAAATCAAAACCCGTGGTGAGCGCTGCATCTTTCCACATGGTGTTTTGAAGCGACACGCCTATTTTCTCGGCCATGTTGCCGCTCATCTGCGTCATCATCTGGTCGTAGTTGAGCATAAAGCTCACATCATGTCCTTCAAGTTCAAGGTCGGTAAAATGCTTGTTGCCCTTTATGGAGTTCGCCGACGAGACATTGAAAGCATTATCCATTTCGGCCGACATGTCTGCTACGCCGCCAGACGATGGCTTGTCACTGCGATCGCCATCGATCGTGTTCATTACTATAAGCACTTTCTTGTTCCATCCCACATACATGTCTCTTCCCAGGCTGGCTTCCTTATGGTCGCCATGCTGTGTTATTGCAGCCTGCGGAAAAACCTGCTTCAGGTAAGTCTCCCATTGGCCGGCGTCCGACAGCGGCACCAGGCCTGTGATCCTGTTCCCGCCGGTGAAACGGTTGTCCGTTTTTACATAGACATATAGAGTGTTGATGAAGTCAATTCCCGCCTTTTCAATTCCGTTCATTGCATCCTTCGTGTTCTTCTCGGGGATGCGGTCCTGCATCTCCTTGAAGAGTTTGCTGCCGGTGATCATACTCCAGGCAATTTTCTTCGACAGCCCTTTAAGATTTACTCCTGCCGTTGCTACCGCATCCTTAGGGATATAACGGGCATGGTCAGGGATGGGGCTGCTGCACGAGCTCACCAGTGCTGTCGCAACAAAAACGCATAAAAGTAAACGCGGGAATTGCTTCATCATCTGCATTAGAATGGAAGATCGTCTATTGTTTCAGGCGATGGATTAAAGTTAGGAGCTGAATTGAAATTGCTGCTGCCGCTATTGTTGCCGCCCGTATTGTTGTATACCGGCGCCGCCTGCTGGTTGCCACCAGTACCCGAAGCCGGCGCACTGGCACTTTCCACACGCCAAGCATCCAGGTTCGTAATATAGTTCACCTTGCCATCGCGCTCCCACTTGTTGCCCTTTATGTTAAAACTTACGCGCACCATATCGCCTTCCCTGAAGCGGTCAATTATATCGCATTTTGTCTGCACTAATTGCATTTTCGCGTAGTTCGTATAGATGTTGCCATTGATCTCTTCGGCCAGTTCAAGCACAAATTCGCGCTTCTTAAATTTCTCGCTAACTTGTTGAGTATCATACTTTACCAACAGTTTTCCGGTTACTTCTAAACTCATAAACGTTCGATTTATTGATGTATAATTGGTTACAACTTTAAAGGGGTGGAAAGGTAATAAAAAAAGTGCTTTGGAAAGCACTTTTTTGCCCGAAGGAAGGGAGACTGAAGGGTTTCGAACCCTCGACCCTCAGAACCACAATCTGATGCTCTAACCAACTGAGCTACAGTCTCCGTGTAATTTGGGAGTGCAAAGATAAATAAAAAGAGGAAATGCCGGTGCCGGCGAAAATATTTTTTACATCACTCCGAATCATCCTCATCAGCTGGCTCTTTAGCTTCCGTCGCCGGGCCCACTACAATTACTATCTCTCCCCTGGCGGCATTTTTTTCATAGTGAGCAGCTAAAGATGAAAGTGTTCCTGCCTTGGTTTCTTCGAACATTTTAGATAACTCCCGGCACACAGCCGCTGGCCGCCCGGAGCCAAGCCAGGTGGCCAGGTCATTCAGCGTTTTTGCGAGCCGGTAAGGTGATTCATAAAGAATGATAGTACGCTCCTCTGTGGCCAGGTTCTTCAGCATTGTCTGCCGGCCTTTTTTTACCGGTAAAAAGCCTTCGAAAGTAAACCGTGTTGCTGGCAATCCTGATTGCACCAATGCCGGGACAAATGCCGTAGCACCGGGCAGGCAGCTCACCTTAATGGCCCGCCTCCTGCACTCCCGCACTAGCAGGAATCCGGGATCAGAAATGCCAGGGGTGCCCGCATCGGTGATCAGCGCAAATACTTTGCCCTCGGCCAGCTGCGCTACCAGGTGTTCCAGCACCTTATGCTCATTGTGCTGGTGGTAGGGTGTGAGCGGCTTATGAATGCCATAATGATTCAGCAATACCTGGCTGGTCCTCGTGTCTTCACACAGAATGACATCCGCCTGCTTTAGCACTTCGACGGCGCGATACGTGATATCACCCAGGTTGCCTATTGGCGATGGAACAAGGTAAAGCATATCAAAGAGCTATCAGCTCTTCCCTGTTTTTACTTTTTGATTCAATTTTTACGCCTCAGTCAGGGTAAATTCAAACGACTCCATTACCTGGTTAGCAAGTAGCTTTTTGCAGGCGTCCCGCACGAAACCTTCCGCCTCATCCCTGCTTTGCGCTTCTACCTTCAGCGTTATATGTTTGCCTATCCGCACTTCCTGCAGACCCGTCAATCCCAGGTTATGAAGGCTGTTATTTACCGCTTTACCCTGTGGATCCAGCAGTTCCTTCAGCGGCATTATATTGATGTGTGCTGTATAACTCATAAAAAACAATTGCTTACTTGTTTCAGGCCGCTCCGCTATCTGCTTCGGGTGACCTGTAAATAAAAGATATGACTACATAAAGTATGAATCCAAGCGGTATAGCCGCGTAGCCTACAAACGGTATGGAAGCGGCGCTTAATAGCACCAATACCAATTGCGGCCATGCATAGGCCAGCGACCACCGTGGAGGCACCATTTTGAAAAACCGTACCTGTGATACCATCAGCCAGCAAAGCACAGCTATTATGGCATAGATAGCCCAGATATTCTGGAGAACTGAACTGATAAAATGGGCAGCGGCGGGGGGGCTGTACCACAATACAAGCGGCAGAGAGCCCACAAAAATACCGGTTGCCGGCACCGGCATTCCTATAAAGTAACTCCGTTGTTCACCGGACGTAACATTGTACCTGGCCAGCCGCAAAGCAGCAAAGCAGGCGATAAGAAAGGCTGGAACCATAGCCAGCATGCTTACGTCGAATACGTTCTTTTCGCCCATTTTCGAATCCCACAAAAACTTGAACAATATCATGGATGGCGCCACTCCGAACGATACCACATCGGCCAGTGAGTCCAGGTCTTTACCTAAGGGAGAGAACACCTTGAGCGCCCGGGCCGTCAGCCCGTCAAGCATGTCACATATGGCTGCGATACCAATGAAGATACTGCCGAGGTACATCTGCTCCCGGCCAGTCACCCAGTCCCACGACGGTAGTCCGCCGTGCTCGCCGAGGCTCATGGAAAGGTAGGGCTGGGCAGTAAGAACGTAGGCAATAGCTATGCACCCGCAAAACAAATTGGCCAGAGTCAGCAGGTTAGGCAAATGCTTCATCGGCTGTAAAAGTAACAAATAAACGTGGAACAGTGGAAGCGGCGGCTAAAGCAGGCCTCCTCAATGTCACCCCTTGCCTGCCTGGATTTTTCGCACCGATCTTTGATCCCTGGCTATCACTGATGTCCTCCCGGAATGCAGAAAGGATGCTTTGCTCGCATCCTTTCTGATCAACTAAAGTAAAACCGGGCTAAACGTAACCCGGTGGTTCAATGGTTTGATGAATTAATTCTTAATCCGGTACCACCAGCCTGAAGCCATTACCGTGGATATTCACGATTTCCACACTGCTGTCTTCCTTCAGGTACTTACGGAGCTTGGCTATGTAAACGTCCATACTGCGGCCGTTAAAATAAGTGTCGCTGCCCCATATACGCTTCAGGGCTGTTTCGCGCGGTAGCAGATCATTCTTGTATTCGCAAAGCATCAGCAGCAGCTCATTCTCCTTGGGAGAGAGTGTGCTGGTGTCGCTGCCATGTTTCAGCGTCCGCAGTTTGCTGTTGAAGTGGTAAGAGCCGATATTGAATTCTATCTGCGAGTGCTGTTTCTCCTGCAGCTCCTGGTTGCGCTTCAGCACGGCCTTTATCTTCGAGAGCAGTACATCGCTGTCGAAAGGTTTGGTGATGTAGTCGTCTGCGCCCAGTTTGTAGCCGGTCAGAATATCGTCCTTCATGCTTTTGGCCGAAAGGAAGAAGAGCGGCACATCCGGGTCTACATTGCGTATTTCCTCTGCCAGCGTGAAGCCGTCCATGTTCGGCATCATCACGTCGAGCAGGCATATGTCAAAACGCTCGCGGCGGAAGGCGGCAAGGCCCAGAATACCATCGCGCGCCAGCTCCACAACAAAGTCGTTGAGCTCGAGGTAATTCTTAAGTACCTGGCCGAAGTTGGTATCATCTTCAACCAGTAATATTTTGTTTTTTTGGTTTTCCATATTGAGAATTAATGCGTCAAATATAATGCTGCACTTATTTTTTATTCAAAAAATATTTTGTTAAAAGAACCTTGGGCAGTTATAGGTGCGTTTTACGCCCTTGTTCTTTCCATAGCGACCCTGGTAGATAAGTGAGAATTCAAGAGCCCCATAAGCAGCGTTGTACGGGGCGAGCGCCGACATAGTGAAATCATAATTAGCTACAAACTGCAAGCCGCCTATCTGCACGCCCGCCATGCCTATTGCCGCATCTCCCACCCGGTAGTAGGCGCCCAGTATCAGCTGGGTAATAAGAGGGTTTAGCTGGTTGGTATTGGTGAGTATGGTGCGAAACTGGCAACCTGCCACCAATTCCGACGCCCCGCTTTGCTGGGTATAGTAGGCTGAAGGGTTGATGATCAGCACAGGACCTGTCTTCAACAGCACATCCAGGTTGCCCATGGGCCGGTAATCAAGCGTATTTTTGCCCTTGGCATAAAAAGATTCTGTAGGGCGGTTAATGTTATCCACACTGCCCCCCAACTTCACATACAGGTTCTCATCGGGAAACCACGCAAAATTGATGCCAGGGGCCGCCTTGTAATAACTGGTTTTCACGATACCTATCTTTTCGGCATTTGGCATATTCTTGTTAAAAGTCATGCCATCCCACTGTGCATCGAACGTAATATTGTCATAGTTCACGCTCCTCTGGATATAAGATCCTGAAAATCCGAGCGAAAGCATGAAGTAGGCCGATAACTGCAAATGGTATGCCAGGTTGCCCTCTACCTGCGACAACGAAAGATTGCCATCGCCCGCCTTGTCGTTGAACATGGCAAACCCCACTCCCAGCCAGTTATTGTGCTTCTCATTATCCTTGTTGCCGCCTACCTTTACATCTGCAAAACCTGAGAAAGTATTGTAAGGTACCGGCACTACCGACCACTGGTTCCGGTAGTTAAGCCCTACCCGGTAGTCGTCATCGGGCATAAGCGCAGTATTGGCAGGGTTCAGCAGCATAGGAGCATTGTAATACTGGCTGAAGTGTATGCTCTGAGCCCGTAACGCCGGGCAGCAGGCCGCAAAAAATATCAGTGTCACTACTATCCTCTTCATATACTTCTTCTGCTTCTTCACATGAACTAACAACTATCTGAGCAATGTTATATTCCCCTTCATCTGCTTTGCCGTGCCGTCAATGAAGGTGGCATTCAGCACATAAGCATAGGCATCTATAGGCTGCGGCTGGCCGTTGAACGTGCCGTCCCATCCTTTTGTCTGCGTATTGGTCTCGAACACCAGCTGCCCCCAACGATTAAATATCTTAAGATCGAGTGTGGCAATAGCGGCGCCCCTTACATATAGTATATCATTTTCCCCATCACCATTCGGACTGAATGCAGTGGGCAGCCCTATAAGTGGTTCAATATCTGCCGGCGCTTCCCTGCAGAGCGTCGAGGGGCACAAGCTCAGGCTGTATGCCGTGAGGCATGCGCGGTAGGTACCGGTCTTGCGGTACTGGTGCACAGGGTCGGTTTCGGTACTCGTGGTATTATCTCCGAAATCCCACAGGTATTTGACGGCGTTGATCGATTTATTCGTAAAGACGGTGGGCACGTTAGGCTCCGGCGTAGTAGGCGCAAGTGTAAAGTTTGCAATAGGGTTGGGCAATACTCTTATTGTTTCGGTTACCGTATCGGCGCCGCCGCAGCCCCCGGTATTAGCAGCTATGAGGGTCACTGTATAGCTGCCGATTGAACCAAAAAGATGCGTTGGGTCCGTGACCGTGGTTGTTGTGCCGTCGCCAAACGTCCAGGTAATGCTGTTCACATTCTTGAGGGTCACCTTTGGCGTAATAGATGAGCCAAGACAAATAGAATCCGGTATCAGGAAGGACGCTGAAGTAGCCATAGAGCTGAACGTCAGCACATGTTTTACAGTATCCGGCGACTTGCACGCAGCCGTATCGGTCATTATCAGCGTCACAACATACGTTCCGGTGTCAGGGAAGGTATGCTTTGGCGGCGTAGTACCTGTGTATGTGCTGCCGTCTCCGAAAAACCATTGATAAATAGGTGTCCCCACCGTATCCGTCGATGTGTTGGTAAAGTTTGAAGAATAAGGTCCGCAGCTGTCGACCAGGGTATAAGTAAAGCCCGGCACTATCATGTTCGTGCCTACGCTGATAACCATTCTGGCCGTATCCGAGGTTTTGAAACACGCATTCGCATTAGCGGCTGCAAGCGTCACCGTATAAGTGCCCGGTGCGCCAAATGTATGTGTTGGCGAAAAGGTAGTCGTATTCGTAGTGCCGTCTCCGAAGTCCCATATATAGGTCAGCACGTTCGTACTTAGATTAGTGAATGTTACGGTCAGCGGTGCACATCCTTTGGTGCTTGGCCCTGCAATAACATTAGTAGTAACCGGACCTATGTTAAAGGCTATCTTAAGCGCGGCTTCATTGCAGTTCTGGCTTGAGTCGACCATGCTCCATACTCCCGACGTGGTAGGGAACGCGTTGGGGCATGAAAGACCGGGTATAACGCCGGGCGCACCACCACAATTGGCACACATAGCCTGGTAGATAATGCCCTGCCTGCTAAACCGGCTGGTACCGCCATCCACGTGGCATCCTTCCCAGAGCTGTCCGGGGCAATCGCGGCCATAATAGGTAGCATAGCGTAGCGAGGTCATGCCAGGGCCCAGCACAATGAAATAAAAATCGCGGCCAAGAGGCGAGGTCAACCGGATAGCATCTGAGGTCGTTGGCATGCCTACGGCTGTGCCCGTTGCCAGTGTCTGGCTGCTGAGCCCCAGGTCTCCTCCCCAGCCGGAGATATACACATTCTCGCAGGTATCGACAAGAAACGCCACAGGGGAAATATTCGTCGAATCAGGATGACCATTGCCAAATACAGTTGATATGAGGTCGGTCGTCAGCAGGTTGTCCATCTTCATCACAAACTGGCAGGAGTTCGGCATGAACACAGATGCAGCAGGCACGGTCACGGGAAAAGAACCGCCAAGCGACTGCCCCATTACATACACATGGTCATCGCCGCTCACCTGCACCCCGTACACCTGGTCATAGTTGGAGGTGCCTACATAAGTACCCTTGAGCAGATTGTATGGCGGGCTGTTCCGGAATTTCAGCACAAATCCGTCAGCCGTTCCACCCTGGTAGGTGCTGTGAAGCGCACCGGCGGTCGTGCCCCCCGCCACATACACGGCTGCCTGTGCGGTATCAAAAGCCAGCACATAGGCTGCATCTGATCCGTTACCGCCCACGTAAGTGCTCCATAGCAGCGTAGTCAGTGAAGGGTTCATCTTGAAGATAACCCCATCCTGCATGCCCGACAATGTTGAAGCAAGTGCTCCAGGCGTTACCGGGAAGTCCGTTGAAGAGGTGGAGCCGGCCATGTATACATTGCCTGCTTTATCTACCTGCACCTCGCTTCGCGCATCATCGCCATAGTTGAATTTCATCTGGCCAAAGATGACCTCGGTCGAGTCAAAGTTAACGCCGTCATCTCCGGTTCCTCCGATATACGTGGATGCGAGCAAAGCCGTGCCGGTCGAATTGAATTTGGTAACGATAATATCTGTTCCCCCCGCAATACTTGTGCGGTAAGCGCCGGCTGTCACGGGGTAGTTTGCTGATCGCGTACGGCCAACTACTATCAGGTGGCCGCTTCCATCTACGATCATACTATGCGGGCGTTCATTGCCGCTGCCGCCCAGGTAGGTAGCAAAGATCCGGTTCACACCCGAAGGGTCGTACTTGATAATGCCGATATCAGCAGCATACGTAGAGTCGATTGGACCCACAAAACCGCCGCCAAACGACAACTGGAATGCGCCCGGAGACACCGGAAAAGTGCCACCGTATTGAATAGTATTTACGAGGCCTCCATTGTAGAAGTAGCCTGAATCGTCGTAAGTAGCCGTAAAGCCCCAGTTGTCAGCCGTAGAGCCCGACATGGTACAGAAAACAACGGTCGGGTCGATAAATAAAGTCTGGCTGTGGTCATACTCATCGGGAAAGCTGAAAGTAAGCACATTGTTGTGCAGCCTGTACTTGCATGTCACTTCCTTCTTTTCGTTTCCAACGTACTGATAAGCATAGGGGGCCATTTCTACGACGTCGCCTACAGATGTTTTTATGATCACGCTCTGCGCCCGTAGCTGCACCGCGTCCTGCCCCTCAAATTTCATTCGTATCTGAGAAGCGTCCGCATTCGGCTTCACTACGAAGTCATAAACTACATCTCCCTTGTCGGAATATACCTCGGCGTCGATTCCGTTATAGAGGCCGTGATAGTTTACTTTTCTAACCGGGTGTATTCCGGTCTTCCATTTTGAAGAATCATTGCCGTGAAAATAGTTGTAATAAACTTTCATCGGGTTTTCGCCGGTTATTTGCGGCTTTTGGGCTCCTTCGAATGTTACCTTGTAGCAATGAAAGTTAAGTACTGGTCTAGTCGTGATCTTTCCATGATGAAACTCGTCCAGCTTCACATTGTTATCATGGTCGGCCATGATGTAGCGAAACCCATCGGGCTCCAGGCACACATCGCCGCCCCTGGTTCCTACTTTATAGTTGAACCAGGTTCCCCACTGCCCCTTGTTTTCAATGAACTCAAGAGGTGCCTGTCCACGTACAGCCAGGGTCAGCGTGGTCAATAAAAATGATAGAAAAAAATGCCGGCTGTTCATACGAAATAGGTATGGTAAACTTACATTAGTAAATTTATAACTAATTTCAGAAACCGTCAAAAAAACTCTTGGGGGTTTACCCTTCTTATTATCAGACAGTTAAAGAATCGTTCTCTGGTCTGAAAAAAAGGTAAAAAATGGAGAGAATAAGCCTTATCCTACCTGCCAAAGCAGGGTAGTGACCTTGCCTGGGCCGTGATGGTCAGTTCACCATCTTGTCGGCGCAGCAGCTGCTGGCAAAGGCATCGGGTTTTGCCTTGAAGGCATAGCCCATACCCAGTATGTAGCCCATAGCTTCCCGTAGCGCTTCATTGCTTTTAAACTGCGGATTGGTGTTGATGTCGGCATGCACCTCCATGTCCACATCATACTTGTTGAAGAGGTCGCAAAGCTCATAGGCTATCTCTATGCTCTTAGCTACTTCCACAAGCATCCGCTCCTTGATGGAATAAGGCTGTTGTGTCTTCTCATTGCTGATGAACATGAAGCCCCCATGCTTTTCCCGCAGGAAAACAATTACTGTTGCAAATTCGGTTTCCGTCGCGCGCACCTGTGAGTCCGTACCTATACAAACCTTCAGCTTGTAACCGGCACTCGTCTCCCTGATGATGGCATCTTCTACCGCTTTTTTTACGGGGATCCGAATCGGCTCCCCGCTGAATCTTCTCCAGATCATAATCCCAGATTTAGTTATACTAAAGTTACTAAATCTGGTATTACGAAAAGTTTATTTCAGTATTAATGAAATGTGAAATGCACATGTTACTAACATGCGATATGTTGCGTAAAGCGGGCAGATTACTTGCTTTTCTTCCCGGTTTCGGCCATGTGCCTCACGGATATTTCGTCACTTTCACCTTTCAGTGAGAACCCTTCCCGGGCAAGAATTGCCGCATAATAGTCGGTCTGCTTACGGCTGAGTTTTTTGTTGTTCAGGAACAACCCGCTTGCGTTATAAGTGATCTCATAAGCGCCGGTCATCTTCAGCATCTTCTTTTGCGCCATGTCTTCCACCACTGCATCCATAGGACCTTTGTCTTTACCCGGCTCTGTCATCCGCACCTTCACCCCCCTTGGAAATATCCTGCGGGTCATGAACTCAGATGTCGGCTTCAGATCCTTCACGAGGTCCACCCCATCACTCAACGTACTGAAGCTTATATTGGTGGCGTTCTCCCGCTCCAGGAACTGTTTCATTTTTTCTCCATAATGCCTGCTGTAATCTTCAGGGAGCGCCGCATCATTCAGCATAATGCTGCCGCCTTTTGTGTAGCCTAGTTTGTAATGAGTGTTCGGCTGCAAAAGCCCGTCGCAAATGGCATCGAGCTCCAGGTAGTTGGGGTTGCCATCGAGAAACATGGTATGACTCAGCTTTCTGAGCTCTGTACGCTGCTCGGCAGATATCTGGGCAATTACGGTATTCGAGACACAGAGAACTGCGAATGCAAGGATGCCTGTTAGCTTTTTCATTTTTCGGGGGTTTGAATCAAATATAAGAGAAATATTTTTATCTCGCCCCCGTTTTTTATGCTACCCGGCCATCAGCACCTGCCAGGCCTTATCTGTTTGCCCTGCTTCCAGCAGTTCTTTAGCGTATTGGTGTATGGCGTCTACACGCGCGCCGGCGTCATGTGTAGCCGAGCGCAAAATGTTGCTCAGCCTGTCGTCGTAAAACTGCTCGCTTACCACCGGTATCTCGCTGCAGTTGCCCAGCATACCCAGGTTATTACCGGTAAGTATGCGGCTATGCCTGATGGCGGCCGGCAAAGCGTCCACGCCCACGCCCAGTTGCAGGTTGGGCTTGGGTACCTCGAAAACTGCGGGGCCTGAAGCACGGCAGTAATAGTCGGCGCCCATGCGTGCCACCAGGTCTATCTTGTGTGGGTCTATCATACCCTTGTCGTTAAGCACCTCGTCAGCTATGTGCATGCACAGCACCTCGCATATCACGAGGTTGCCGGCGCCGCCTTCCTGGCCTGTTTCAATCACCTGCAGCACCTTGCACTCCAGTTGGGCGGGCGACTCTTTTACCCTGAAGGGCTTTACTATATCTGACTTGACGGGTGTAAAGCCCGCCTTCACAAATTCATCGGTGCCTTTGGGATATTCGCAGCTTGCCAGGCTTGTCTGCTGCACCATGGCGTAGTTCACCACATTGATCACCACTTCCTTGTTTTCATGCACATTTTCCAGAGTATGCTTGATGGTATTATCGCGCACGCGCCTGGCAGGTGAGAAAATGAGAATGGGTGGCTTGCTGCCAAAGACATTAAAGAAGCTGAACGGCGATAGATTGGCCACACCGTTGTTGTCCATGGTGCTGGCAAAGCAGATGGGGCGGGGTGCAATAGCACCCAGTAGATAGGAGTGGAATAGAGCCGTTTTAATTTCGCCCGGAATTATTTTCATGCCTTGTATCCTTTTTAATGAGCGGTATCACGCATTTACCGTATCTCGAAATTAGAAAGAGACACAAACTCCTGCACACGTGCATCTATATCGGCTGCTGTAAGCTCTTTCAGCCGCGTGGGGCCGAACTTCTCAACACAATACGATGCCATGGCCGAGCCCACTATTACAGCAGCCTTCATGCTCTCAAACGAAATATCATTGATGCGCGTGAGGTAACCTATGAAGCCACCGGCAAATGTATCTCCGGCTCCAGTTGGGTCAAATACATCTTCGAGCGGCAGGGCAGGTGCTGCAAAAATCTTACCGCCATAAAACAGCAGTGCACCATGCTCACCTTTCTTGATGATAAGGTATTTCGGGCCCATGGCCTGTATCTTTTTTGCGGCCTTTACTATCGAATGTTCGCCGCTGAGCTGCCGTGCCTCGCTGTCGTTTACCATCAGCAGGTCCACCATGCCCAGCGCGGTTTTTAGTTCGTCCATCGCCACATCCATCCAGAAGTTCATGGTGTCCATGATGATGAGCTTCGGCCGGTTGCGCAGCTGGTTGATCACGCTTATCTGTATAGCAGGCGCCAGGTTGCCCAGCATCACGAACTCGCTGTCCTGGTAGCTTTCAGGCAGCTGCGGATTGAACTGCGCCAGCACATTAAGATCGGTTACCAGGGTGTCGCGGGTATTCATGTCCAGGTGATAACGGCCGCTCCAGAAGAAGCTTTTGCCATCGGGCACCACTTCTACGCCTTCAAACGCCACGCCGCGCTCCTTAAGCTCGCTGATCTCCGATTCGGGGAAGTCGCCACCCACTATCGATACCTGCTTGATGGGCTGTGTAAAATTAGACGCTGCCCACGCTGCGTAAGTGGCCGAACCACCTATAATACGGTCTACCTTTCCAAATGGTGTCTCCAGTGCATCGAAAGCCATGGTGCCTACTACCAGTAACGACATATGTGTTGATTTTTTTGTGGCGCAAAAGTAAGGCTATTCCCACATATACTTGTATCCCTGGAAACAGCAGTGTCCTATTGTTCGGAGTAGTGACTTCCAGTCCCTCAGGCTGGCAGCCGCAGCTGATGCACAGCTAACGCATCTTGGCCGCACCCGAGAGCATATTCCGTATCTCGCGGTAGCAGATGTAGAAATACCAGAAGGCAATAACGATAGCTATGCCCATGAAGATAGACTGAAACAGGTGGATGTATGGCCTGTCCAGCTCATTGATGCCAAAGCTGTATTCTTTGACATGCTTCTCAGCAAAGAAGAAGATGGGCATATAGCAGCTGATAGTTATTATGTGAATGATCCTTTCCTTCCTGAACAGCCGCGGGTCGCGGTACATAAGCAGGAAGTTGAGAACCGCACTGCCATACTGGTACGCAATAAGGCCAAGCAACACAGTTCTGTACGATGGCTCGCGGATTGCCGCATCAAGGCAATAAAGGAAGTAAACGAAAATACAGCACTGAATTATCGGGTCGGCGAGCTTAAAAATCATTGCATTGTTGTTACTCTGCCTCCTGATCTTCGTGCCCCTCTTGATCTTTACTGTCCGCTGACTGCTCATACAATCTATGTGCTTCATGCAGCAACGCCCACTAACATCGCCGCGGTATTATAATTAAATTCTATTTTAAGAAAAACACTGCAATATAATCAATTCTTTCAGAACAGGGCCAGCGAGCGCATTGGTAAAGGCTACTGCAGCAGGATTTCGGCAATATTTAGCAAAACATGCCGTTATAATCCTGCTTATTTTTGCTGCTTATGAGGTATCGGTTGTTTTTGATCATCACCGTTCTGGTTTCGTGTGTCGCGGTCCTGTTTTGTGGGTCTTGCAGGAAAACGTCTACGCTTACAAAAGGCGGTGTACTTAAATTCTCTGAAGACACGCTTAAGTTCGATACCGTGTTTACAGCAGCCGGTAGCTACACCAACTGGGTGGTAATATACAATCCCCAGTCCGAGGCGGTTGTGGTCAGCTCTATCAGGCTGCAGAACGGAGCTTCTTCCTTCTTTCACCTGAATATCGATGGCGTTAAGGGCAACAGTTCATCTAATATCAAGATAGCCCCTCACGATAGCATTTATGTCTTCGCTACCGTGAATATAGATTCTGATAAGAGCCTTACACCCTTTTTCATAGAGGATGCCCTTGTTGCTACCATGAACGGTGTTGAATTCAAATTACCCATAACCGCCTATGGGCAAAACGCGTACTACATCGTCAGCGATAGTTTCAGCACTGATCAAACCTGGAAAACGGACAAACCGTATGTAGTCATCCACAACTGCGTTGTCGGACCCGGCACTACCCTGGATATTCCGCTGGGGTGCAGGGTTTACATGCACCAGGACGCACAATTCATTGTGTATGGAACACTGAAAATAGGCCAACACGGAACGGCTGGAGATAGTGTTGTCTTCCAGGGCGACAGGCTCGACCGCTCCTACTTTGGCTATGTGGGATATCCCGGTGAGTGGTGCGGATTCTGGTTCGTTCCGTACAGCAACGGAAATATCAGCCATATGGTGATGAAGAACTGTGGCAACGGGGCGGCCTATTATTATTACTCTATCATTCCTGCTGCTATCAGGGCAGATAGCGGGGCGCGGGTGGCGCTCGATCATTCCATTATCGAAAACTCCATCAGTCAGGGCATTCTTGGTTTTCAGGGTTCGGTAACTGCGTCTAATTGCCTGGTGCATACAACGGGCGGCTGGGCGCTGGCTGTATCGCAGGGCGGCTTCGATACTTTTACCAACTGCACCTTTGCCAACTACGGCACCGCGCAGACTTCCCATTCGCAGGCAGGCACTGCGGCCATCCTCGATTGGTATACGCCTGATAGCAAACACTACTATTACGGCAATATGGGCGTGCTGATGCGCAACTGCATTGTGTACGGCTCCCTCGACAGCGAGCTCGTCTGCGACACTTCCGGCAGCCCGACAGGCACACAGGCGGCTCTTACCATGGACCATTGTCTGCTGAAGATGGGCAAAGTGCGGGAGCCGTTTATTAGCTTTGATGCATGTCTGTTCAATGCAGGCAACGATAGTCTCTTCAGAAATTCCGCCCGCCAGGACTTTCATCTCACAAGCCAATCGGCGGCAAAGAACGCAGCAGTAACGGTCCCATTACCAGGCGGCGACCTTGAAGGATTTCCGTTTACAGGAAGTATAGGGTGCTACCAATATCATTAGCGGGTTAGCCCCAGCCACTCCATGGCATTCTTATAAAGGAGCTTTTCTTTCAGTTCCTGTCCGAAGTTCATACTCTCAATCAGCTTGCCTGGATGATGCTCCCCCAGCGGGAACGGATAGTCACTACCCATGCAGAGCTTGTCGCTCCCCATCACATCTATCACATAGTCCAGCGCCTTTGGATCGTGAACCAAGGCATCTATCCAGAACCTGCCAATATAATCCCGCGGATTTACCGGGTTGTCTATCGCGCACAGGTCCGGGCGCACATTAAAGCCATGTTCTATCCGGCCTATGGTAAGTGGAAAGCTGCCGCCGCCATGCGCGAACGCTACCCGCAGCCTCGGATATTTTTCAAATACGCCGCCGAATATCATGGAGCAGATGGCCCTGGTCGTTTCAGCAGGCATGCCTACCAGCCACGGAAGCCAGTAACGTGCCATATCATTTTCGCCCATCATTTCCCATGGGTGAACAAACAAGCAGCAACCCAGTTCCTGCGCAGCTTCCCAGAAGGGATGAAAATAGGGGTCGCTCAGGTTGCGGTTATTAATGTTTGAGCCTATCTCCAGCCCTGGCATCTTCAGTTCCCGCACGCAGCGCTCCATCTCCGCTATCGCCGTATCCACATCCTGCATGGGCACCGTGCCGATACCGATGAAGCGCGTCGGGTGATGGTCCACGCACTGAGCTATATGGTCATTGAAAAAGCGCGAGGTCTCCAGGGCATGTTCCGGCTTTGCAAAATAATTGAACAGAACAGGTATGGTAGAAAGCACCTGCATGCTCACCTCGGTCATATCCATTTCGCGGGCCCGAACAGCGGGGTCCCAGCAGTTCTGTTCTATTTCCCTGAATACCTTATCTCCCTTTATCATGCGGGCGCAGCAGGGCTTGTGATGTTCCAGGTGTATAAAGGCTCCATATCCGAATTTCTGAAACCAGTTGGGCACATGCTCGGGCATGATGTGCGTGTGGATGTCTATTTTCAAAGAAAATTATTTGGGCAAAAATAAACCTTTAAAATGGGTAATGGCTACCGTCAGTTCCCTTTCATGTACTCCTTCCACTTGATGTATCCCACGTGGATGCCCTTCCACTCTTCCGCAGTTACGCCCTCAAATGGCCCGAAGTTGTGCTCAAAATTATCAAGGTCTGCCGCTGCTTCCTTGCTGCCTGAGAATGCCGCCCAGAAAAGCATCCGGGCCACGCGCATCATATTCACTTTTCCACCTTCGGGCAGCATCTTATAGGCTGTAAATACTTCGTCCAGTTGCTGCCGGGAGTATTTGCCAAGGTCTTTCCGGTAATACTCCTCGCGCAGCAGCTCCCCGTTTTTATACCAGAACTTATGGATGTAAAAAGGCCGCCAGAGTGTGCTGAAGCTTTGCCCTATGGGCAGTGAATACATATCCTTTATGTACAGCACATCATTCTTGAATTCTGCCTGTGCCGTTTCATCCACGCTCCACAGCTTCAATACCCGGTGATCACCGCAGCTAACAAGCGCGAACTTGTTGTACGATGAGTCTCCATCGGGAGAAGTATAGCCGCATATCGCCAGCTCCGCACCATTGCTGAAATGGAATACTCTGTTAGGTTTGCCTTCTTCACTTTCCACTGTTATACTTTGCGGACACATACATTCCTGCCCGTGGTCCCGTATAGCGAGCAATATCAGGACAAGAAAGAGGACGCCTTGTTTCATTTGATCGCTTGTTCCAGGTCGTTAATAATATCCTGTACATTCTCTATACCCACGCTCATGCGTATCAGTCCGTCGCTAATGCCATACACAAGCCGCTCCTCGCGCGGCACACCCACATGGGTGGTCGATGCGGGATGCGAGATAAGCGTGTCGCAGGTCCCAAGCGATACCGCGCTCGTACACAGTTTCAGTCCGTCGATAAATCGTATGCCGGCGTCAAAGCCTCCCTTCAGCTCAAAGCTCAGCACTGCTCCCGGATGCTTCATCTGCCGTTTTGCGATAGCGGCGTCAGGATGGCTGTCCAGCCCCAGGTAATTCACCTGCGCTACCAGTTGGTGCTGTGCCAGGTACCTGGCTACTTCCATGGCGTTGCTGCAGTGCCGCTCCATGCGCAGCCCGAAGGTCCGTAGCCCGTTGGTGATAAGGAAAGCCTCAAACGCATTACTGTTGCCACCCAGCAGCCTGTGCACCTTGGTAATGCCCTTGTTCATCTTCTCGATATCGCGCCCCACAAGCACGCCGCCAACAGCCGTACCATGACCGTTGAGGAACTTGGTGGTAGAGTGCATCACATAGTCAACGCCATATTTGAAGGGCTGCTGCAGATAAGGGGTGGCGAATGTGTTATCCGCCGTAACAATAAGCCCATACTGCTTACCCAGTTTGGTGAGCTCCTCCATGTCCACACACTGCAGCGTAGGATTAGCAGGAGTCTCTATATGCATCAGCCTTATGCTCTTATCGCCCTTAATGGCATCTTCAACTTTCTGCAGATCGTGGAAGTCTACTATCACTGGTTCTATTCCCAGGCCGGGCAGTATCTTCTCTACAAGCTCATGGGTGCCGCCATACAGGGAGAAGTGAGTCAGTATCTTTTCCCCTGCTTTCATATTACCCATCAGCATAGTACACAGGGCCGCCATGCCCGATGAGTGCAGCAACGACTTTAGCTGCAGCGTTTCGCCCGATGCATCTTTTATACCGTATCCTTCCAGCAACGCTATTTTTTCTTCGGCCTCTGTAATCGTGGGATTGCCCCACCTAGAATAAACATAGCCTTTCTCTTCTCCTTTAAAAAGGGCGATCGCTTGTTCCGCACTGTCGAAGGTATAGGTGCTGGATGCGTAGATAGGTGTAAGATGGGCGCGGTTGCTTTCCTCCGTGTGCCCTCCGTGAAGGCAGACAGTGTCGAATCCTAAAGAGCGTGTGTCAGACATCAATAATTGATAATTTAGCGCAAAGATATACTATGAACGAAATGTTATCGCAATACGCCGCCTACAATACCTGGGCCAACGCCCGGCTTATTGATACCATGAGCGCACTTACCGATGCACAGCTGGATACGGAGATCAGCAGCAGCTTTAACTCATTGCGCAAGACGGTTTACCATACCTGGGGCGCTGAGGATGTTTGGCTGCAGCGCCTGCAGCAGCTTCCATCGCCTGCACCAGAGGCTATAGGTTATACGGGCACTTTTGGGCAGGCATGCAGCAAATGGCGCACTACATCCGCAGAGCTCGGGAAAATGGCCGCTTCATCCGGCGATGCGCTTGCTGTCCGCCTGGCCTATAGAGACTTCAAGGGTAACCCCTGGGAGAACCCTGTTGGCTCCATCCTGCAGCATGTGTTCAATCACGCCACCTATCACCGGGGGCAGATAGTGACAATGCTCCGTCAGCTGGGTGTCACAGATATACCGTCCACCGACTATATTGCCTGGGTGCGCCTCCAGGGCTGATCCTTATCATTGATATTGGCGCCAGCTGTGTGTTTCTTTACAGGCATGCTTTTTGTCGTGCAGTAGGCAAATAGTGCCCTATGCGTGCTATATGGTCAGGATCAATCGGTTTCGGGCTGGTGAATATACCGGTAAAGCTCTTCAGCGCTACGCAGGAGAGTTCGCTGGACCTTGATATGCTGGATAAGAACGGGCATGCCAATATCCGCTATGCGCGAATTAACAAAGAGACAGGTAAGGAAGTGCCCTGGGGCAACATTGTGAAGGGTTACAAATACAATGGCGAGTATGTGGTGCTTGAAAATGAGGATTTTGCAAAGGTGAGCCCCCAGAAGAGCAAGATGATAGAGATAGCCGAGTTTGTGCAGGCCGATGAGATCGACACTGCCTACTACGACACGCCCTACTACCTGGCCCCTGCAAAGGGCGGAGAGAAGGCCTATGTGCTATTACGCGAAGCGCTCAAAGAAAGTAAGAAGGTAGCTATCGGCGAATTTGTGATGCGCAACAAGGAAGACCTCTGCCTGCTGAAAGCACAGGGCGATGTGATACAGCTCCTCAAGATCCGCTTCGCGGAGGAAATACGCGACTACAATGATCTCGATCTGCCAAAGGATATTACCGTAAAACCGGCGGAGTTGAAGATGGCCCAGGCCCTTATAAACCAGCTTACACCCAAAAAGTTCGACATGACTAAGTACAAGGATACTTACGATGAAGAGCTGATGAAGATAATTACTGCCAAGGCCAAGGGCAGGAAGATAGCTGCGCCTAAGTTCAAGATCATTCACAACAAGAGCAAAGACCTTATGGAACAACTGAAGGCCAGTCTCAATACACGCACCACTGCAAAGAAAGCATCCTGATGAGTCTCTCGAAATACCATAGCAAACGGAAATTCACCGATACGCCGGAGCCCGAAGGCAAGAAGAAGCCAGCAGGCAAGAAGCTCATCTTTGTGGTGCAGCGACACCATGCCAGCCACCTCCACTACGACTTCAGGCTGGAGCTCAACGGCACGCTGAAGAGCTGGGCTGTTCCCAAAGGACCATCCCTGAATCCGAAGGACAAGCGCCTCGCCATGATGGTGGAAGATCACCCTATAGACTATGCCACATTTGAAGGGGATATACCCGAGGGCAACTATGGCGCCGGCCACGTGGATGTGTGGGACCATGGAACCTATGAGCCGATTGATGAAGAGGGCAATGTTATCCCCGCCCGCCAGTTTGCCTCGCACCTGCACGCCGGCAGTATCAAGTTTCGCATGAAGGGGAAGAAACTCAAGGGCGACTTCGCGCTGGTAAACATGCACAAGGATGAAAAGACATGGCTGCTCATAAAACACCGCGATGAATACGCCACAGATGAGGAATACAACAGTGAGGACTATGCCAAAAAGAGCTCCCTGGCCTACACCGCAGCCCGCATAAAGGCAGCCGGTGAAAAAAAAAAGTAGCGCCGGTGGCTCCATTGAAAGCACCGGCAAAGTACTACGGCGGCGCGAGCACTAAGAAATACCAGCAATACATCAAACCCATGATGGCGAAGCTGCACGACGGGGCCTTCGACGATCCCCAATGGATTTACGAGATCAAGTGGGATGGCTACCGGGCCATCGCTGACAAAAAAGGAGATGAGTTGCGTCTCTATTCGCGAAACGGGCTCTCCTTCAATGAGGACTATGCACCTATCTATGATGAGCTTGCAAAGAAGTTACGCCGCAACATAGTGCTGGATGGCGAGATAGTGGCGCTTGATGAAGATGGAAAGCCGCGCTTCCAGCTGTTGCAGCAATACGGGCAGGAGCGAAATGTGCCTATCTGCTACTATGTTTTCGACTGCCTGTACCTGGATGGTAAGTCGCTGGAAAATAAGCCCCTCCTGGAGCGGAAGGAAATACTGAAGAAGGTGCTTCCCAAAAGTGATATCGTGCTTTACTGTGACCATGTGGAAGAGCGCGGCAAGGACTTCTTTGAAGTAGCAAAGAAGCAAGGGCTCGAAGGGGTCATAGCCAAGAAGGCAGACAGCGTGTACACAGAAGGGGAGCGCACCAGCCAATGGCTGAAGCTCAAAAACATAGTGATGGAGGAGGCGGTCATAGCCGGGTACACCGCTCCCGGCGGCAGCCGCAGCTATTTTGGCGCACTGGTGCTGGGCATCTATAAAGGAGGCAAGCTGGTTTACATAGGACATACCGGCACCGGCTTCGACGATAAAACACTTAAAGAGGTATACAGGAAGCTGCAGCCGCTGAAGACCACTGAATCGCCATTCGACACGGTAGTGGCTGTGAATGCTCCTGTGACCTGGGTGAAACCACAGCTGGTCTGCAATCTTAAATATTCCGAAGTGACGCAAGGCGGTACGCGCAGGCATCCCGTATTCATGGGACTGCGGGAAGACAAGGACGCAACAGACGTGCATGAGGAAGTGAAGGATACAACTGACGATACCAGTACAACAGTTCATAAAAAGACAGCAATGGAAGCCACGAAAAGCATTGGCGGTAAAAAGGTCGCGCTGACGCACCTCGATAAGATATTCTGGCCGGATGAAGGCTATACAAAGGGGGATGTGATAGACTACTACAATGATATCTTCCCTTACATAGGCAGGTATATGAAAGACAGGCCCGAATCACTGATGCGCACGCCCAATGGCATTAAGGATAAAGGGTTCTTTCATAAGGATGCCGGGCTGGCTGCGCCCGAATGGGTAAAGCATGAGGCGCTTATATCTGGCAGCAGCGGCAAGGAGGTAAACTACATCATCTGCAACGACAAGCCCACACTTCTTTACCTGGCCAACCTTGGCTGCATAGAAATGAACCCTTGGAATAGCCGCCTGGGTCATCTCGACAATCCCGATTACCTGATCCTTGATCTCGACCCTTCTGAAAACAATACATTCGACCAGGTGGTAGAGACTGCGAAAGCTGTAAAGGAAGTGCTGGACCGGGCAGGAGCCGCCTGCTACCCCAAGACATCTGGCGCCACAGGCATCCACATCTATGTGCCGCTGGGAGCCAGATATACCTACGACCAGGCCCGCGATTTTGCCCATATCATAGCCGCTTCCGCGCACGATCTTGTTCCGGATTTCACCAGCCTGGAGCGCTCACTGGCTAAACGCAGCAAAGACCACATCTATATCGACTACCTGCAGAACAGCCGGGGCCAGACCCTCGCCTGCGCCTACAGCCTGCGCCCAAAGCCCGGTGCGCCGGTTAGCACGCCATTGGAGTGGCGGGAGCTGAAAAAAGGGCTTCATCCCGCAGACTTCAATATCCGGAATATTCGCTCGCGCGTAGACAAGAAGGGCGACCTTTTCCGAGGTGTGCTGCTCAAAGGTATCGACATGGCAAAGTGCATCAGCAAGCTGGAGAAGTAGCTAACAGGTGTAAACTATTTCAGGACGAGACAGCACCCCATGGGCCCCATTTGCACCTCATACAGACCCCATTTGCACCCCACGGACACCTCATTTACACCCCATTGACACCTCATTTACCCCCCTGAAGACCTCATTGCCCCCACCTTTTAAAAAATATAAGCGGCCGGTATGCACCAGCCGCTTAGCGATTCAGCCCCTTATGAAACCCTATCTTATTTTACTTCTTCGTATTCTGCATCAGCTACATGCTCGTTGCCGCCCGTGCCCTGCTGCTGCCCGCCTGCTGCATGTGCATCGCCACCAGGCTGCTGGCCGGCTTTGTACATTTCTTCGCTGGCTGCCATCCATGCCGTATTGAGGTCGGCTTCTGCCTTGTCAATGGCGTCGAGGTCTTCAGACTTATGTGCCGATTTCAGCTTTTCAAGCGCTGATTCTATCACAGATTTCTTATCTGCCGGAATCTTGTCGCCATATTCCTTCATCTGCTTTTCGGTCTGGAAGATAAGACCGTCGGCCTTATTGAGCTTTTCTACGCGCTCACGCACCTTCTTATCGCTCTCTTCATTGGCGCGGGCCTCATTCTTCATCCTTTCTACTTCTTCCTTGTTCAGACCGCTACCTGCCTCTATGCGTATGTTCTGCTGCTTGCCGGTACCCTTGTCCTTTGCGGTTACATGCAACATGCCGTTGGCGTCGATGTCGAAGGTCACTTCTATCTGTGGTACGCCGCGCGGAGCCGGTGGTATGCCGTCGAGGATGAAGCGGCCGAGGTTCTTGTTGTCCTTAGCCATGGGGCGCTCACCCTGAAGCACGTTGATCTCAACACTTGGCTGGTTGTCACTGGCCGTAGAGAAGGTCTCGCTCTTCTTGGTAGGGATGGTTGTGTTTGACTCGATGAGACGTGTCATAACACCACCCATTGTCTCGATGCCGAGAGAAAGCGGGGTTACGTCGAGCAGCAGCACGTCCTTTACATCTCCGGTAAGTACGCCACCCTGGATGGCTGCGCCTATGGCTACCACCTCATCCGGGTTTACGCTCTTATTGGGTTTCTTGCCAAAGAACTTCTCCACTACCTCCTGCACCTTGGGTATACGTGTAGAGCCACCGACCAGTATCACTTCGTCGATCTGGGAAGCCGATACACCTGCATCTTTCAGGGCCTTGCGGCAGGGCTCCAGCGTGCGCTCGATAAGGCTGTCTGACAGCTGCTCGAATTTGGCACGGCTGAGCTTGCGAACGAGGTGCTTGGGTGCGCCGTCGATAGCAGTGATGTAAGGGAGGTTAATTTCTGTTTCCTGTGAAGAAGACAATTCGATCTTAGCCTTTTCTGCAGCTTCCTTCAGGCGCTGCCATGCCATCGGGTCTTTGCGCAGGTCCATAGATTCGTCCTTGCGGAACTCTTCGGCCAGCCAGTCCATGATCACCTTGTCGAAGTCGTCGCCGCCGAGGTGGGTATCACCATTGGTAGATTTTACTTCGAAGACGCCATCGCCCAGCTCGAGCACGGAGATATCGAATGTACCACCGCCGAGGTCGAATACGGCGATCTTACTGTCTTTATGCTGTTTATCAAGGCCGTATGCAAGTGCGGCTGCTGTAGGCTCGTTGATGATACGGCGCACGTTGAGGCCAGCGATCTCACCCGCTTCCTTTGTGGCCTGGCGCTGTGCATCGTTGAAATATGCCGGCACGGTGATCACCGCTTCCTTAACCTCTGTACCCAGGAAGTCTTCGGCAGTCTTCTTCATCTTCTGCAGTATCATCGCAGAGATCTCCTGTGGCGTGTACATGCGGCCATCGATGTCTACACGCGGAGTGTTGTTCTCGCCCTTAACCATTTTGTAGGAGAAGTGCGATGTTTCATTGGTCACCTCGTCATATCTGCGGCCCATAAAGCGCTTGATGGACTGGATAGTATTGTGAGGGTTAGTGATAGCCTGCCTTTTTGCCGGATCGCCCACTTTGCGCTCGCCGTTTTTCAGGAAAGCGACAACGGAAGGGGTCGTCCTGCGGCCTTCGTCATTTGCTATTACTACCGGCTCGTTGCCTTCCATAACGGAAACGCATGAGTTGGTCGTTCCTAAGTCTATTCCGATAATTTTTGCCATAGTATGCTTATTATTCAATTATTGATAGTTTACCTTTATCCACTGATAACCTTGGTTATCGATGATTACTGCTCAATCCATATGCCATTTTTGATTTTCTGAAATATTGGCAGAAAAGCTGTCAGGCAGGCCAATAAGCTACTTTTGGATGGTACACAAAGGCAGTAACCGCTATTAAGACAAGCGGAAATGGCAGCCTGCTTAAATAACATGCCCGGCAGGGCCCTAAATGCTGCGAGACTTGTTTAATTAACCCTTCCCCTGATATTGTTACGCTTGTTGAGCGATCCGTTTTCCAGGGAGTCCATGGTGTTGTTGGATATCTTGAGCAGTCCCTGCTTCATGCCGCGGGACGTAAAGAGCCCAAGCGCATCAGGACCCTGGATATTGGTGTATTGCGGCTGTATCTCGCTGCCCGTGAGGCCTACGCCCTGGATAAGTGCGTTTTGCTGGTAGCTCATGAAATCGAGGGTGCCGAGGTACACATACAGGTTGCACTTGTCCATGAGCCGGATAATATGGTCGGGTGCTGTGCCCAGCCCGGAATTGATGGCATTGTAGATCTGTATATTGGGTATCTGGTACTGGATGCTGACATTGTTGCCGAGGGGTGTGAGGGTCTGGTAGCCCGCATCGAAATCGGCATGATGGCGCGAGGTGGCATGGGTGGTATAATCTGAGTCGACCCAGTTGAAGCGGATAACCACCTGCGATACGCTGGCCGGCACACTGAAATTCTCAAAGTTGAAATTGTCGGGCGCCTGGTATTGGCAGAAGATGTTCACAGCCTGGTTGGCGCTGGTGGCCGTGAAATCGATAGCGGCAGTGTCCGAAAAACTGCTGGAGATGAAGTTATTGTCGTTACCGTCGTCGATAATAGGGCATGTGGCGGAATCTTTCTGGCCTGTGGCAGGATTTGTAACCACTATACGGTACAGGTAATTGGGGTCCAGTAAATTAGTGAACTTGTAGGCATAGTTGGGGGCGGTAAAGAAGGCGCCGGACTGCTTGGGGTAGCCCTCCTTGTCCAGATCGACCCTGTAGAGATGGATGGTATCTGCGAGTGAAGTATCGTAAAACCGAAGCCTTTTGATCATGACGTTAAGGCTGCTGTAAAAGCTCGAGTCCGGCGAGGTGGCCATGACCAGCGCACTCTTATTCTGATCGAGAAAGGCTTTCTGGATGCGGACATAATGTGCCGTATCCGCCATATCGAGATAGGAGTAGATGACGGTGATATTTTTATAGGGAGCGGCTACGTTGAATTTTTCAGAGCAACTGGCGGCAAATAAACAGGACAATGTGAGTACAGCCGGTATAGAGAGTTTTTTCATGAGTCTGTTACTGGAAAAGCGCACAAAGGTAGTGAAAGTCAAAAGTCAAAAGTCAAACGTCAGAAATTCTAATTAGTGCAGCAAAGATGGTTCGTTACAAATTCCCGAACCATGGTTGCAGAAGGGTCGCCTATCCAGACGTAGTGGAGCATAGAAATCTTGGGTAGGCACACCGGTTTTCGCAAAAATTTATATAATCACAGAAATCTGCCGGTGGGAGCTGCTCATTTACTAAATTTAGGGTTGTTTGTTTTCTGCGCAGCGCATGGCCAGTATAATAATAGGTACACCATTTAACATTGACCTGGAATTCAGGACGGCGGCCGTCAACAAGCGCATCATGGCATGGCTGGTGGATATCATCATCATTTGCCTTTACTACTACTGTATGCTCCGCTTCATTTACCCGCTGATGGGTAAGGGAGAAGGAATAGGTACTGTGGCAGAGCTGTTCATCATAGTGATACCGGTGCTGCTTTACCAGCTCGCATTTGAGCTGCTGCTCAATGGGCAGACAATCGGCAAGATGCTGGCAGGTATAAAGATAATAGACCTGGAAGGCAGGGAGCCCACTTGGGGGCAGTATATAACCCGGTGGCTGCTGTGCCTGGGAAACTTGTTTGTGTACGTGGTGCCCTACGTGATCCTGCGACAGCCCGTAGCATTGTTCTTCCTTATGATACTGTACCTGCCCGACTTTCTGTGTGTGGCGATCAGTGCCAAATCGCAACGGATAGGCGACCTGGCGGCAGGCACGGTAGTAATAGACAAAAGCTATGCAGCTAATATCAATGAGACCATCTACCTGGAAATACCCGACGAGCATTACCAGCCCGTGTTCCCCGGGGTGATGCGCCTGACCGACCGCGACATTAACGGCATCCGCAACCTCATTACGAACGGACGCTCCGGCCGGGACAATGAAGCCTATATGACGCAGGTGATGGAAAAGATAAAGCGCGTGCTGGGAATAGAATCCGACCTGCCGCCGCTGGACTTCCTGCAACAACTGCTGAGGGACTATAATTATTATACAGGTAAAAACGGATAGGGCAAACGGCCGGCTGCCGTTGCGCACACACCAGTTCCCCGAGCAAAGAATTCCCAGCAGCGTAGCCTCACCCTTACTCGGGCGCGCATCTTAGCTGCAAACAGGGTGCCGGTACCGCATAACGGCTGTAACGCTGGCATTTCATATCTATTTGCCAGATTTTTAAATTCCTTTTTATCAACCTGTTAGGTCGCAAACGATTTTGCAACAGCAATCAAACGCGATTTAAACGCTCAAAATTTGTTTTGGGGTATTGCGGGGCGGTAGGTTTGCCTCATGACGAACCACAACAAAATCCACCGGCAAATCGATCTATTTGATGTTCTGACCCTGGTGGTCTTAGGGGCAGCTGTGATAGCTTGCCTGGCCACCTGGTGCTACTATTCCGCAGCCTGCACCCGGCTCCAGCAGGAACTTTTAAACATAACTAAATAAAATACTATGAAAAAGCTATTTGACCATGTAGCAATTTCCGTGTTCGGCGCCATTGCACGTATGAAAGGATACCAGTTCAGATTGGTAGCCACTGAAAAGGAGAAAATGGACGCAGAATGGTTGTTCCGGACCCAGGGTTACAAGTTGCCATCAGATTTTGAGCGCGAGATGTATGATTACAAACCCGAAGCTATCCGTTTTATCGCCTATCACATGGATAAGGTAGTAGGCACTGTGAGCCTGGCAGACCCGGCCGCGATCAATCGCCCATACCTGCTGCACGGACTCGATGCCGATGGGGAACACTTTGAGATCCAGAGCCTTATTGTCAGCAAGGATCACCGGGAATGCTCACAGCTCGTATTGCTGGGCCTGTTTAAAGAAATGTACCAATGGTCGCTGAAAAATGGGATCCGTTCCTGGATCTCATTAGGCCTCAGGCAGTTGTACATTACCATGCGCAGATACAACAAGCAGATAAAGTTGCTGCCCATTGGTGCGGAAAACCGCAGCCACCCTATTGCCGCATGGCTGTTCGCCAATCATATATTCGATTCTTGCGCTGTGATGTATGTGGAGGACTTTTCTCCATTCCGCATCTTGATGAAGTTTTTAAAAAAAAGACTCAAAAACCTGCGTAAGCATATGCCCATATCCATCCCTGCAAATGCGGAAGTTTCACTCACCAATGGCTAATCGAATGATATGTTATGTATAATCTGCTGTTTGTCAATTTTGAAATGGTTTTGTAACACTAGGGGAAATAGAAGTGTAACCAATTTGAAACAGAAGTGTAACGGCGAAAATTTGGAAACGCCTGTCCAACAAAACTAGTTTTGCTTTATGAAACTCAAGACGAGAATCCAGAGTGGATATCTGAATAAATACGATTTCCTCATTCTGCTTTTGGTCATAGTAGCTGTAATAGTAATTGCCTGCATATGGGCCTGGTACGGCTATAAAAGCCAAGAGCTGGAGAAGGAAATATATATGCTAAAATAGACTGAAGACTATGAGACTAGTATTGGACAAACTGGCGCTGAGAATATTCGACCTGATAACCGAGGTAAAGGGATTCAGCTTCCAGAAGGTGAGCAGTGCCCGGGAAATAAATGATGCGAACGCAGTATATAACGAAGAGGCATTCAGTTTCCCGGAAGAGCTGCGCGAAACTATTTCCGGATATAAAAAAGGGACCATTTATTTCGTAGCCTACCATTATGATAAACCCGTAGGCATGGTGCGGCTTGCCGACCCACAGGTAGTAAACCGGCCATATGAGCTATACGGCGTAGATGTGGAGGGTGAGCATTACGAGATCCAGAGCCTGGTAGTGAAGAAGGGATACCGCGAGGGCACCCAGTTCGTAATGCTGGGCCTCTTCAGAGCCATGTATGGTTACTCGGTGAAACACGGTATTTACTCCTGGAGCTCGTGTGGCGCACGCAGTGTGTACCTGACAGTAAGGCGGTTCTGCAAAAAGATAGAGGTAGAGGACGTTGACTTTGGCGCTATCAATCATCCGGTGACGCAATATCTGTTTGCAAATAATATAATCGAAACCTACTTCACTATGGAGGTTGCGGCATTTGAGCCCTGGCTGATACTGAAGAAGTTCGTAAAGCAGCAACTGAAGAAGATGGAATTACCACAGTTATTCAGCAAAAAGCCTTTATATGAAAGTGTTGGTTACGGGGGCAAGTAGGGGCATAGGCAGGGCTATCGCTCTGCGGCTGCAGCATCAGTATTCGCTGGTGCTGCATGCCTCCGGCGAAGCCAGCCTGGCAGATACCATGGCTGCGCTTGCCCATCCGGAGAAGCATAGCTGCCTATGCGCTGACCTTTCGGATGGAACGGCCGCCCGGAATTTTTGCAGCGAACTGAAAAAGCAGTGTGGCGATGAGCTTTATGCGGTGATCAACAATGCGGGTATCACGCTGGATAAATCCCTGCTTTTTCAGCCCGAGGCAGATATAGACAGGCTGTTGCAGGTGAACCTGAAAGCCCCGATCATGATCAGCAAGACGGCCTTTAAGATATTTCACGGCAGGCGCAGGGGAGTGATCATCAATATGAGCTCATGCGTGGGCGATATGGGGAATGCCTTCCAGTGCGTATATGCCGCTACAAAGGCCGGGCTCGTAGGATTCACGAAGTCGCTGGCCCGCGAAGCGGGAGCCCTGATGCCGCAGCACGATATACGGGTATGCAGTGTGTCGCCCGGATATATCGGGACGAGCATGACCGACAGGATACCGGAAGCTGAAAAAGAAAAATATAGGAACAACATACCGGCCAGGCGACTGGGAAAAGCGGAAGAGGTAGCAGGGCTTATAGCCTTTCTGCTGTCGGATGAAGCGGGGTATGTAAACGGATCGGAGATAAAGATAAACGGAGGCATAGCCTGATAATAAAAAAGCCATGACAGAAAACGCAACAGAACTGATGCCGCCGCCTGTGCTGAACCTGGAACAGGAAGACCTGGTGAAGCTGTATAACAAGAACCATGAGTGGCATCAGCTGCTGGTGGAGAAATTCAACCTGCCATCAGCCAGCGAGCTGCCATCACTGCCTCAGCCGTTCATGCTTGGATTTAACAGGGCCAAACTGGTATATGCCGAGGGTGAGGGTAAGTATGGCAAGGGCTATGCAGAAGCGGAGCTGGATGTATCGCAGAATGATCCCTGGTTCTGGTGCCACTTCCTGGGCGACCCGGTAATGCCCGGTTCTATAGGGCTGGACGCTTTTCTGCAGCTCACAGGCACCTGGTCATTTTTCTCGGCCAGCATCTATGGCAGGGCGCGCGCGCTGGATGGGGCTTATGCCTACAACGGCCAGGTTTTCCCTTACAGCAAGAAAGTGTATTACCGCATGGATGTGAACAAGCTGCTGAAGAAAAAAAGACTCTTGTTCTTCGACGGCCACCTGGCGGTAGACAGGCCCGATAATATCATCTACACCTTTGGCATCTGCAAGGTGGGATTCTTCACCAGCGCTGAGCTGGGCATACCCGAGGCTGCGGTGACAGATTATTACCAGCCCGACTGGGAACAGTTGAAGACCAATGCTATTAAATGGATAGAAAACGCACAGAATTTTTACACCAAAAAACAAACGATATGAAGACGCTAGTAGGAATGGACCCCAGGGAAGTGCTGCCACATGGCCCTTCGAAACTCCTGGTTGACGATTATTTGTGGCATTCGCCCAACGTAGGCGTGGTGGCATCGTACACACCCAACGAATGGGACGTGATGGACCACTTTGGTGTGTTCAGAGCCGTAGACCAGGTTGAGTCGTTCGGGCAGGCGGTGGTAGTTTCCTGCAGCGCCTTCCTGGATACGGAGAAGACCGGCCTGTCATACAAGGAGTACTACCAGCTGAGGAATTTCGTTTTTGTAGGGATACAGAAAGTGCATTGCCATGATGTGATACAGTTCAACCAGAAGTATGTATGCCTGGGCGTGATCAACTTTTACAAGTTCCGGCAGATGACAGCATCGGGGCGCATCTACAAAGTGCCTGCGGGGCTGGACGTGAACGCCTACTTCCGCAACTTCAGCGAAGAGCGGCTCAGGAACTACGACCTGGACAAGGAGTTTGTGCTGGCGACTGAGCTGCACGACATCCTGGGAAAAGGCATCAAGAATGAGCTGTTGCGAACATCGAGCCCCCGGCCGCAATACTGCGCGATGGTGAGCAAGCGGATACCCTACAGGCCGCGGAAGAAAGTGGCGTAGTAAGTGATAGGTGATAAGTGATAAGTAAGTGGAGAGGTGATAGGTGATAGGTGATAAGTGATAAGTGATAGGTGATAAGTGATAGGTGATAGGTAATAGGTGATAGGTGATAGGTGATAGGTGATACGGATAAGTGATAAGTAAGTGGGGAGGTGAAGACGAGTGAAATAAAAGCAGGAACTAACCAGAATATTTTAACCAAACATTTTAACCAAAAAAACTAAATGTTATGACACGCGAAGAAGCACAATCAATGATAGTGGAGATACTGAGGACAGTACATACCATCAACCCGGCGAAGCTCACCAATGTGACCGAGAAGACCGACTTCATTACGGACCTGGGTGCGCCCTCTACCGAGCTCGTGAATATTGTGGCGAAGGCGGAGGAAAAGTTCGGCGTGGAGTTTGAGGATGACGACATAGACGATATCGGCTCTACCATGGGCGAGACCATTGATCTGGTACTGAAGTACGTGAACAAAAAACAACCGGCTCTATGATGCCGCGGAAGGTTGCAGTAGTGGGCATAGGCGGCGTCTTTCCCAACTGCAAGGACATAGATGATTTTGCCGCGAAGATGCTGGCAGGCCAGAGCCTGGTGCGGGAATGGCCCGATGCGGTGGCCCATGGCAAGAAGATGCGCTCTACGGTAAGTGGCTATGTGTCGCTGGAGGAGTGTGGGCTCGAGGAGGTGCCGTCGACATTACTGGTCAACTACCCGGAAATATTCAAGGATAAGTACGAACGAATACCGGTGGAGAACCTTTCCACAGCCGACCTGGGCAGCATCTGGGCGATGCTGGGCACGCAGGATGCCATAAAGATGAGTGGCTGGACGACCGCTGAAGTGCGCAACGAGCAAACGGGTGTGGTGATAGGCTCGGGTGCGGGCGGCAACGAGGTGTCGCGCAAATCGTGGCACAACTTCTTTGCGCTGGATAAGAAGACGCGCTACCTGGGCTCGCACAATGTAGACAGGGTAATGGTGTATCGCGATGCTGCCAACGTGAGCTGCCTGATTCAGAGTAAGGGCGTGTGCGAATGCATCGGCTCGGCATGCGCTACGGGCCTGGGTAACATAGGCTATGCCGCAAGGCTTATAGCCTGGGGGCTGCAGGACAGGGTAGTGGCGGGCGGTACCGAGGGCACGTCTATGGAGTCGTTCATCGGGTTCGATGCCATGCAGGTGCTTAGCCGTGGGTTTGCGCCTGAGCAATCGTCCCGGCCGTTTGATGTAGACCGGAATGGCTTTGTGTGCTCATTCGGCGCGGGAATAGTGGCGCTCGAAGCATACGACCTCGCCAGGGCGCGGGGCGCAAATATCCTTTGCGTCATCGATAACTACTTCAACAACTCAGACGGCAGCGGTGATATGTTTGCCCCATCGTTCGATGGCCAGCAGCGGCTGTGGAACGGACTGACCGGCGGCAACAGGGATGCCTTTTTTCCGGATGTGGTAAAAGTGCACGGCACCTCCACACCGCTGGGCGATGCCATAGAGCTCTTCAGCGTAGTGAATTACCTGGGGGATAAGGGCTATCATATCTCTGCGCCCAAGTCGCAGTTCGGGCATATGCTGGGCGCCGCCGGGGCCGTGGAGCTCGTACTCTCCGTGCTGATGCTGCAGCACCAGAAAGTATCGCCCTGCCTGAATTCAGATAAGCTGAACGAAGACCAGGAAGAATTTCAAAAGGCAGCAGGATGGGCCGGAGCGAGAGAGCCGGTGGCGGCCTTCCGTCATTTGCTGCCGCAGCAGCCCGTGCAAAAGGAGATCAACAGGATAGTATGCCTGAACTACGGATTCGGGAGCACGAACAGCGCCATAAGCATAAGCAGGGCGTAAGGCCGGTGTTGATAAATTTATTTGAAACACTCATGAACAACCAGGGGAAAACAGCGTTGGTATTTGGGGTGCGCAACGACAGTTCCATCGCATGGCAAGTGGCTAAGAAGCTGCATGAGAGCGGCTGCAGGGTGGCGCTCAGCTATGTGCCGGATACGAAGACCGAAGTGCTGGGCCTAATGGCAGCACACGGCATGGATACTGCATTGACAGCCCCTGTAGATGTGCGGGCTGAATCGCAGATCAGGGATTTTGTGCAAAGCGTGGCAGGTGGGGAGGGTCAGCAAATAGACTATGTGCTGCATGGCGTGGCCTACGGCAATCACAGGGTAATGTGCTCGGCAGTGCCGGGGAGCCAGGAAGAACCGCCCCGCTACCTGGATATACCCTTTGAGGATCTGATGGATTCTTTCAACATCAGTGCCTACTCATTGCTGCGTATATGCAGGGTAGTGGAGCCTCGCCTGGCGCAGGGTGCATCGGTGCTCACGCTTACCTACAATGCATCGCAGCGGGTGTTTCCGGGCTATGCGGGAATGAGCATCAACAAGGCAGCGCTGGAAAACATCATGCTGTACCTGGCACACTACATGGGCCAGGCCGGGGTAAGGGTGAATGCGGTATCAGCAGGGCTGGTGATGACCACGTCGGCAGGTGGCATCAAGGGCGTGCGGCAACTGCGCAAGATAGGAAAGCATACGGCGCCCCTGGGCAACATAAAGGCGGAAGATGTGGCCGACACGGCCATGTATTATTTCTCGCCACAATCGCGGATGGTGACGGGCAATATCCACTACCTGGATGGCGGGTTCAATATAATGGGGGTTACCTGCAATGAAGACTGAACAAATAGAGGAGCTGGTACGCGAAGTACAGGCCAACGGCCGCATAGCCATTGGCAATGATGTGGTGCACCTGCCTACCTTCCTGCTGTCTCTGACCCCGCAGTTCATAGCGCGGGGATATACTGCCGGGGAGCGGGAATACTGCGACCGGTTTGCTGAGCCGGCACTGCGCTATGCCTCCACCTGGGCAGCGAAGGAAGCAGTATATAAGGCACTGAAGCAGGCCGATACCACCATTAAGCTCTGGTGGCCCGATATAGTCATCAGCCGCCCGAAGCCGCAGGGCAAGCCCTCTGTAACCATAGCCAGGCTGGAAAAACCACTCGAGTTCAACCTCACCATTTCACACGACGGCGACTATGTGTGGGCGGTGGCGGTGTGTGTGTATCCTCGGTAGCAAAAAATTGACAGTAGTGGTCGTACTATTTATTCCGTCAACGGCTTTATCCTGCTAATAGCAATATCCCAATCAACACCGGTGTCAGGATGCTCATCAAGTGTTTTCAACGGCTTAAGACTTCCTTTTTTTGCCATTCAGGAATATTGTTATCAGCGGCAGCAACTACTTCAACATTATCTGTTTTTTGAAGGTCTTCCAAAATCGTTGAGGCGTAGCGTGTTTTTATTTGAATAAAATAATATCCAGTCATAATAATTCTTCTATTAAACAAGTTTACGGTTTTCCAAGATTAGTTGCTCACAGTCAAAGAACCCGTCGTTAAAATTGTGTTAATATTTTTTTTTTTACAGGAAAAAAATGAAAATCTGTTTTGTACTTTCAATGTATTGTTTACTAATAAAAAAACGCTTCATGAAAAAGATCCTAACTTTAGTAATTTTTACGGTTTTAGGTTTTCACGGCCTGAAAGCACAAAATGGCGCTGTCACGATTGTTAATAATAGCTCGTGCGGCTCCTATACAATTACATTAAGGGCGCAATCGCCGTCTATCATGGGAACAACAGGATGCGCAGATATCAGGACCCCCGTGTTTACAATCTGCGCAGGCTGTACGTACAGTTGGTTAAGTCCATATGACGTTGAAATCGGGACATCCTATTGTGTTTCGGGTACCTGTCCGGGTTCGACACCTGCAATAGGGTGGGGACTTTTACCAGGAAGTTATACGACTGTATGCGGGATGGCTTGCCCTGGAGGAAATCTATGGTCCGGAAGCTATCCGTCGGATTGGGTTTGGAGCGAAGTAATAATTGACATCGGAGCATGTTGCGGAATTCACGGGCAGCTTGGCATAGCTAGTTGCGGAGGTTCGACGAGTTTTTCAGGTTGTGGCACCTCAAGCGGGTCAATTAGCTATACGACTACCGCGCCCAACAACATTACTGTAACGATCGATCCTTGACAAAAATTGCAGTAATTAGTGCTGCATCAGATATTTCTTAACATTTTTTATTTTTAGTGTGAATAAAATATAGTCTTATGATGCGACCAAGCTTTTCAAAAGTTGTGTTCTTTTTTTTGGTGCTAATTTTCTTTGCAGTTACTGGTGGAAAGGCACAAATTATTCATACGATCGCAGGTTCAGGCCTTGCTGGGTTTGGAGGTGACGGAGGACCTGCCAGTGCTGCAGCCTTTAATTCGTTAGGCATTGCTTTTGATGCTAACAATAACCTATACGTGTGCGACCGAGGTAACAACAGAATTCGCGTAATTGAGAATACTGGAATTGTACACACAATTGCCGGGACTGGAGGTGCAGGCTTTTTCGGAGATGGTGGTCCGGCCTCCGCAGCTTTGCTAAATATACCAGTAGGAGTAGCGGTCGATAGTACCGGCAACATTTACTTTGTTGATGCAGCCAATTACCGGATTCGCAAGATCAATACGTCTGGCATAATAAGTACGATCGCAGGCACCGGTGTGAATGGTTACAATGGGGATGGAATTGCTGCAACAACAGCACAGTTAGGGAATCCTGGCACGATTGCGGTGGACAGAACTGGTAATGTGTACTTAACAACGGAAAGCAGGCGCATCCGTAAGATTGACCTCTCCGGGGTGATTACTACGATCGCGGGAACTGCCGCTGTGGGCTTCGGTGGTGACGGCGGGCCGGCAACAGATGCTGTTTTATTCGGTCCAACAGGGCTGGTGGCCGACGGATACGGCGATGTTTTTATCGCAGATATGCAGAATAATCGAATTCGCAAAATTGACGCCGGGGGCATGATCAACACAATTGCAGGAAATTCGCCAGCTGGCTTTAGTCCCGATGGGACCTTGGCAAGCGTGGCGCATTTTAATTATCCGTCTCAATTATTCTTAGATAAGCACAATCAGATTTACTTTACCGATATTAACAACTACCGTATCCGTATGATAGACTCAACAGGTGTACTGCATACGGTTGCAGGTAATGGTACCATGGGAGGGATGGGAGAGGGCGTGCCTGCTACAGCTGCTCAAATAGCTGCTGGTTGTCCTTTGGCATTTGATTGTGCAGGTAATCTATACTTCGATGATAATGGCAATTACCGGATAAGAAAAGTGACGTACAACCGTCGTCCGCAGTTTTCAGGGGGGCATAGTCAGACTTTCAGCGTATGCGACAATGCTACCCATGCGGCAATCAATACGTTGCTGGGCGTGGTGGACACTGATATGCAACAAACATTGACATGGAGCGTTACCGCTTCGCCTGCGCATGGTACTCTCGTTGCCGCTTACACTGCAAGCACCACCGGCAGCCTAGTCACTCCAACCGGTTTAAGCTATACAGCGACGACGGGTTATAGTGGACCTGATACATTTAAAGTCGCGGTAACTGATTGCGATGCCACAGATACGACTGTAGTTTACGTTACCGTGCATAACTGCAGCCTGGGGCTACCGGGTGCTGTGATATCTGAGAGCCAGTTAATGGTATTCCCTAATCCAACAACGGGGAATGTTACCTGCATCTATACTTCGCCTACAAATGAACCTGCGCAAATAAGGATATCAAGTCTATTAGGCAACATATTTAAGGAGGCAACGCTGCTGCCAAACATCCCCTCGGAGATTGAATTGGATGCTCCGGCGGGCGTTTACATTTTAAGCACTACTGGCGCAGTTAAGCTCAACACGCGGATTGTTCTGCTAAAGTAGAGCAAGTGTGAGCTATAACAAAACCGCCCCGGGGAGAGGCGGTTTTGTGCGATTCACAGAGCATTAGTGACCGTAAACCAATACGTCTACAGATGCATTACCTGCGCCGGCATTGGCCTGCGCGCTGATGGTGAGGAGTGTGCCGGGAACATCGTAAACACGGGTGGCCTGGGCATGCGGCGCGAGTACGATAGTATCGAGGAATGCCACCAGCTCATTGCCCTCTGTAATAGTGAGCATGATGGTAACGCCGGTGCCCGAGCCTATACGCTCATCGCATACCACGCGGATCTGCTGGCTGTTGGCCACGTTGGCCGTACCCAGGGTTTTCATTGTGCCTGCGGGGATGTTTACTGCGCCTGCGGCAGTACGGAATAACAATGTTGTTGCCATTTTGTTTGAATTGATAAAGTGCTGCCTACTCTTTTCCCCCTTTTCGGCTTCCGGGGTGCGTACTCTTTTTGCGTAAGGATTTTCCGCGTCGTTCCTGTTGATTGATCAAAGCAACGGAACAAAAGTATGGGCGATAACGGGGTGGAAAAAGCGTCAAATAACGGTAAATTGTTGATTTACAGACCGTTGTTTAGCGGTATTAAATGAAGAATGCCCCGCCGGGCGGAGCATTCCATATCTAAGGTCTGGACATTTTATTTGATTTCGGGATGTGGGGGCGGCACATTACCACTGCCGGGCTCGTCCACATTTGCGCCACGGTAGGTAACAATATTTTCGTCGCCTACCTCGCCGTACTTGAGTATGAAACGGTCGCGGCCTATCTGGTGCTTCTCGCTCATATACTGTATCACTGCGTCGGCATTTTCCCAGGCATGCTGTTCCTTGGCCTTGCTTCCGCCACCTGCGCCGGTGATCACCACTTTGCAGGCGCCATTGGTCTGCATGTCTGATGCCAGCAGCGCGAGCTGCGCTTCCATGCCGGTGCTGATGTGAGTAACCTGGGTGAAGAGCAGCGTGCCGGGCTTGATCTTGCCGCAAGGATTTATCTTACCCTTATTGAGCGAATCGCCGGAGCCATAGGTGCCATCGATGATCGACTTGCAGGCGTCAGGGCATGGACATTTACCTACACCATCCGCATCCACGGGCTGGCACTCAGTAGGGGTGATCAGTTGTTTGTCTTTATAGTCAGGCACGCCATCGCCATCGGTATCCATCGGGCAGCCGTGCGAATCCACCTTCACTCCCTTGGGTGTTTTGGGGCATTTGTCGAACTGGTCGGTAATGCCGTCTCCGTCCTCGTCCGGTAATACCGGGTTAGGCAGTATCATGTGACGAGGATAGGAAAGCTCGCTGTAAGCATGATCGAGCGGGTTGATCCAGTAAAGCGGTTCTACCGATTTCTTCTTCGTATTCAGGTTATAGTTGATGGTGAAGGACACGTAATTGAATGCGTCGGAAGCCTTGCCCTGCGAAACCGTATTGCCCAGTGATTTGCCAAACCGCGCACCATCGAGAAACACATCGTTGGGGAAAGTATAGCGCTCTTCGAGCTGCAGGTTTATTTTCTTGCTGAGCTTATATTGCACACCGGCACCCACGCTGGGCGCAAAGTCGAGGGTCTTTTTGTCCAGTATCTTCATGCCGCCGCTATTGTCGGCATCGCTTTCGTAGGTTTTGTCCATGCCGCTCTTCAGGTCTTTGCGGATCTTGCTGTTCTTTTCGCTTCCGTTCTTTACGATGGTGCCAAAGTTGTAAGGCTGGTAGTTGCCGTCCAGCGCATTCACGCGGGTCTTGTAGGCAAGCCCGCCAAGGCCCAGGTAGCCGAAGAAAGACACCGAGTTGCGCGCCTTATGAAAATTGATGTTGTAGGCATTGAACATAAGGTCGAGCGATACCTGCGACGACTCCATGCGGCTGGCACGGTAAATGGGTGTGACCCTCTGGCCCGGTATATCGTAGTATAGAGGGATATAGTTGTACTTAGTATAAGGCGCATCGAAACTTGCGGTAGGCTGCAGGTCCAGGCTTTTACTTACGCCGTAGATGTACTGCGCGCGCAGCGAGAAAATATAGCCAAGCGATTTGCGCACATTGATATTGATGCCGCCGCCGCCGCCCTGCCACAGGAAAAGAGTGGGTATGTTGCCAATCACATTACACATGCCCAGGCCGCCGCCTATTTCCCATTTGTTGCGGGGCTTGGGCGGAAATATCTCCTGGTGGTCCATATAGCGCTTGAACTGTTTGGCCCTGAACTTCGGGTAATATGCCGAGTCCATTACATCGTAGTTTTTGCCGCGGTAGGTCATATCCCTGTTCGACCACTGCATGGATGACCCGGGGGCCTGTGAAGCCTTGCTGGTATCCGTAGGACTTTCCTGGGCAAAGGTCGCCTGAGCTATCATTAACATCAATCCGGTTAACAGTAAAAATCGAAGTCGGGACATGATAACTGTATTATTCTCTGATATTTATGCAAAATGTAAAAATACGTGAACAAAGGTATATAGAGGGTATGCAAAAAACAAGCGAAACACTATAAAACCCTTATTTTACCGTTTTATTGTTTGATGCTGGTAATACAAGTTTTATGCCACTAAAAAAAATTGTGAGAGCGCATTATAATTTCGACTTTTACATCTACTAGTAAGCGTCTACAGCAAATGGAACTCGTACAAAAAGTAATAGGAGTGGAATTATCACTCTTTGAAAAAAAATTTGCTGAAAGCGTCAAAAGCTCCAATCATCTGCTCGACCGCATCATGAAGTTCATAATCCGGCGCAAGGGAAAGCAGATGCGGCCCATGTTTGTTTTTCTTTCCGCTAAGGTGGCCGGTGGCATCACTGATGTATCTTACCGGGCGGCCTCGCTCATAGAGTTGCTGCACACGGCTACCCTGGTACACGATGATGTGGTGGATAACTCCATGAAGCGCCGGGATTTCTTTTCTATCAACGCCCTATGGAAAAATAAAATAGCAGTGCTCGTTGGCGACTACCTGCTCTCCAAAGGCTTGCTGCTTTCTATAGACAATGGCGATTATAAAATACTGCAGATCACATCGCGTGCGGTAAAGGAGATGAGTGAAGGTGAGCTGCTGCAGATGGAGAAGGCACGCAAGCTGGATATTGATGAAGCCGTCTACTTTGAGATCATCAGGGCTAAAACGGCTTCCCTGCTCTCATCGGCCTGTGCGGCGGGAGCGTTCTCCGCTACCGGCGATGATGCCGCTACCGAGCGCTTCAGGCTGTTTGGCGAAAAGGTGGGAATTGCCTTCCAGATCAAAGATGACCTGTTCGATTATGGGCAGGACAACATCGGCAAGCCGACGGGTATAGACATCAAAGAGAAAAAAATGACGCTCCCTCTTATCTACACGCTGAACAATGCCGACAGGGAAACGAGGCGAAGGATCATCTATATAGTCAAGAACAACAGCACCGACAGGGCCAAAGTGAATGAAGTGATTGCACAGGTGCAGGGATCGGGCGGTATCGAATACGCCCATAAGAAAATGATACAGTACCGGGAAGAAGCCCTGGCGCTGCTTCACGAGTACCCGGAGACACCGGCCAGGCAGGCGCTCGAAGAACTGGTGAACTACGTGATCGAGCGTAAGTATTAACCATAAAAAAGCAGCCACAGCTTTTGCTGTGGCTGCCCGAGTGATTACTGGCCGGCTTTGGTGAGCTTCTCCTCCTTTATCCGGAGGCCGTTCTTATCGAGGATGTACACCAGGTACATGCCATTGGGAAGACCCTCCAAAGAAATAGTATTTACCTCCTTCCATTGCCGCACCATCTTCCCTTCCATTGTCAGCAACTGAACGTTTACTGGCGTTGAGGCTACAATCTGCACCATGTCTGTAGATGGATTGGGGAAAAGATGAATGCTGCCGGGCGCTGTTACTACCGGCGTTCCTGCTATGGAATCGCATACCGCCTTGCTGAGTACGGTGAGGCCGAGTGTGACGGTATTGTTGCCACAGGCGTTGACCAGTGTGTAAGAGATGGTAGCTGCTCCGGCCGTTACGCCGGTCACGGTGCCGCCACTTACAGTGGCCACGGGCGTATTGTCGGAGTTCCAGGTGCCACCGGGCACTGATTCGGAAATGCTGATGGTCTGACCTTCGCAGACAGTGGTCCCTGTGCTGGTCAGCGGAGATGGCAGCACATCTACTGAAACCGTGAGCGCCGTCATATTGGTGCCACAGGCATTAATTGTCTGGTAGTTGATGGTTGCCACACCACCAGCCACACCGGTAACCAGGCCTGTGAGAATATCTATGTCTGCCACACCCGGGCTGGAACTATACCAGGCGCCCCCTGCTGCAGCATTGGTAAGTGCCAGGGTACTGCCCACGCATACAGAATCCGGGCCGGCGATGGGTTGGGCCGCTATGTCAACGGTGACGTCTGCTGTGGTATAAGATGGGCCACAGCTATTGGTCACATTATAAGAGATAGTGGTTATACCCTGGGTGATACCGGTTACATTGCCGCTGCCGTCTACGCTTCCAACGCCGGGAGCAGAGCTGCTCCATGTGCCTCCGGGCGTCCCATCGAACATCAGTGTGGAACCGCCTACGCATACATCGCCGGTACCGCCGATCGGCCAGGCCACAGACTCGGTCGTAACAGCAAATGTTGCCGAAGTAGTACCGCAATGATTGGTGACTTCGTAAGAGATGGTGCAGCTGCCTGTCGCTACTCCCGAAACCAGCCCTGTGCCGTCTACGGTGGCGATAGTAATGTCGCTGCTGCTCCATATGCCGTCTATGGTCGTTTCTGTCAACGCCTCGGTGCCGGTGTTGCAGAAGGAATGCGCACCGGTAATGGGCGCCGCCGGCGTTTCCACCAACACATTCACGGTTGCCACTGAGGTACCGCAGACATTGGTGACAGAATAGCTGATAACAGTGGCGCCTTGCGTAAGACCCGAGAAAATCCCGAGAGTATTAATGGTTCCCACGGCCGGCGTGCCGCTGCTCCATGTGCCGCCGTTTGCAGAATCGGTGAGGGTTACTGTGGTGCCGGCACAGATGCTGTCACTACCGCCAATATCAGACACCGGGCGAAATACATTGATAGCGAAAGTCTTGAACGAACTGCCACATGCATTGGTAACTGAATAAGTGATAGTGCATGAGCCCTGTGCCAAACCGGTAACGATGCCCGTGCTGCCTACCGTTGCCATAGCAGGATTGCTGCTGGTCCATGTGCCGCCGGTTGTTGTATCGGTAAGGGTCGTTGTAGCGCCAACGCATACATTGTGGGAGCCATTGATAATGGCTGCCGTACGCTGTACATTCACAGTATAGGTGGCGAAGCCGGAAACGCAGCCGAAGGATTTTGTGTAAGAGATGGTAACTGTTCCTTGTGCAATACCTGTCACATGACCCGTTGTTGTGACCGTGGCAATAGATGGATTGCTGCTGCTCCATACGCCTGCTGACGAAGTGTCAGTGAGGATGATGGTGCTGCCAACACATACGGAGGTGGGGCCGGAAACCGGCGATACCAAAGAATTTTCATAGGCGCCTACGTCGACGGTTCCCGAAAGGATGCGGCTGGTGCCGGTGAGGTCTCTGATCTCGTCTGTTACCACATAGGCGTTGTTGCCGGCATTGACGCCAGGGCTACAGGGTGAGAGGTGGAGGCCATCGTCGAAGGTGCCCCATATACCGTCGGCGCCAACCGGGTTTGCTGCATTAGTAAATACCACGCTGGAGGTGCTTAGCAGATTACCTGCATAGAGATAGGTACCGCTGGTGGCATAATCAAAACCGGTGTCCACGTTTGGTGCAATGCTATAATCTGAATTGAAAATGTTGTTGGCGATCTTGAAGTTGCCACCTGTGCCACTAAAACAAATTGCGCCGCCGGTCGTACTTGCTGTGTCTTTAAAAAAGGTGTTGTTGTATACGTAATGGCGCGCCAGGCCCAGCTTAAGGCCTCCGCCGTTTTGGGCCTTGTTCTGCAGAAATATATTACCGATGAGTGTATCCTGGCTCGTGGATGCCAGGTTAACACTGATAGCCCCCCCGTAGCCGTTGCTGGAAACATTGGCGGCAAAAACTGTATTGTAAACCGTAAGCCGTGCGGTTGGACCTCCTGTGATGTAAATAGCGCCGCCTTCGTCCGACCATCCGCCATAGGTAGCATGTGATGTGTTTGCGTAAAACTTACAGCGGGTAGGACGAAGAACCGTATCCTGCTGGAAAATTGCGCCGCCGAATGCCATGCCCGACCCAGTGCTGAGCGCTATATTTCCGGTGAATGTGCAGCTGTCGATATCTGCGTAGCAGCCAGTATTTGCCATACCGCCTCCCGTTGCGGCTGTATTGTTGGCGAAGGTGCAGCCCCTGTATATCGGAGCACAACCATTATTGTAAGCGCCACCGCCTCTGTACGACGAATATGTAAGGGCGTTATTGCCCGAAAACGTACAATTGTGAAAGTATGGCGTCGCGGTACCTTCATTGATCACGCCGCCGCCATTTTCGGCAGTATTGGAATCTATTGTACAATTGACAAACGTGGGAGACGATGTGCCCTCAATATCTATTCCACCCCCGTTGATGTCTGAATAATTGCCCTTGACTGTGCAATTTGTAATTACCGGAAGGGAAGCACCTGTGATGAATAAACCTGCACCCCGGCCCGCAGAGCCATTTCTGAATGTAGTATTGTTTATCGTGCCGTTGGAGTTGGCGTAAAATAATGCGCCTCCGTTTCCAAAATTGAAACTGGCAGAGTCAATGCCTGCTCTGCAAACATCAAACGTGCAGTTGCTTACTGTGGGTACTGAATTCTGGGCCGATATCCCTCCTCCATATACGCCATAGCTTGAACTGAACGTGCATGAAGTAACAGCTGAATTGGCATTGACGAGACATATGCACCCTCCATAGCTACTTGCTGCCGAGCTGAAGTACGAGCTATTGCCCGGGTACATTCTGCTGCCGGAAAATGCATTATTGGAAAAAACAGGATTACAATTGACTGCATAAACCCCGGCACCATAGGCGTTGCCACCAACGGCGCTACCTCCCCAGGTAATGCCGTTGCCAGCAAAAATTACATTGTTGTTAAAGGAACAATAGGTTACCTGGATGCCCGATGCCTCGAGGTACAACCCTCCGCCGTAAGCATACCCGCCATAGCCGTTGGTGTAGGTATAACTGGTGCCGCAACCTGCAGAGCCTCCTGTAGTATGGTTACCAGAAAAGCTGCAACGTGTGATGATACCGTTTGAATTAAGCATGTATACCCCGCCGCCATACGCATAGCCACCGGTGTCAACCGTTACGCAAATGTGGTCGATGCCTGTAGCATTATTACTGACTATAACACAGTTTCGCATAGAAAATTTCGGACTGGCATTGTTTTCCATCACCACCCCTCCTCCTTTGTTTCTGTCTATTGCCACACCGTTGAACGTCTGGGAGCCCGTGCCACCGGCCAGGCCGTTTTCTATGGTCAGCCCATCCAGCACCACGCTATCGGCCCCTGACGCAAGTCCAGCAATTACCACTACGTGATAGCTGTTCTGGGCTCCTATGACCCCATCAAGATAAGTGGTGTGCAATGCGTCGCGGCCGGCGATGGACGTCTCATTGCCACGAAAGCCACCATATACTTTCAGCGCCTTACCTACGCCATCGCCGCGGTAGAACGTAAACGAAACATCGCGGTGATCTGCCGGAAGGCTGCCCACGCCATCTACGGGCGTATAATCTCCCGTAGCTATCCAGATGTCCACCTCAGCAGCTGAGCTTGTATTAGCAGCCACCACAGCCCGGGGTACATTGCGGAAGGCAGTACTCCAACTTGTGCCGGTGTTGGCGTCATTGCCCGTGGCCTGGTTTACGTAATAGATCGTCTGTGCAGAAACAGCGCATGACGACGCAAGCAGAAGTAGAAGGATGAGAAGGCTTTTTTGCTGCCTGAGGGTATTAGTCCGCACCATAATCGAAATTTTGGTGCAAATTATGAAACTTAACGTGTATACGAACGTCGAATGTTTTCGGTTAACACTATCTTAATCACTGCAAATAAGCTATTAACAGATGCGCAAGCCTTTTTTAGCCGCTAATTAATCAGCCCTTGATCTTCATCTTTATTTCAGGCACATTTCGGGTACCACAGTCGGGGCAGGTGGCCTTGATGTCGGTAATGCTAAACACAGTGCCTGCAGGGGCTTTATTGATCTCCGCCAGTATGTCCTTGGTGAAGAAACTGCCCCTCACCGGGATGATGGCCGATTCGGCAGCGGTAAATATCTTAAAAGTGTATTGCTTGATGGAATAGGGATAACTGTACAATGAATTGGGAAAATACAGCCGCAGACCCTGCTGCACCAGGATGTCTTTCTTCATAGCTTCATTGCCCTTCAGGTTCCCTATCATTGCCATCAGTTGTGGTATGGAGTCGCTTACAAAATTCACGGTGCGTATCTCTTTCGAGTTCTTCTTATGCTGTATAGCCAGCCGCATATTCTTGCCTTTCTCAGGAAAGGGCATAGCCATGAAGCTTATAGTGTCGCCCTTGATCTCCGGTAAGCCGATACGTAGCGCCTTGTCGAGGCTTTTCACTTTTATGTCGGCTGGTTTTATGACAGGACTGTAAATCTGTATCAGGTTATTGCCGGCGTTGAACAGCAACGGTGTATCTTTTTTTGCGCACCACTTATTCCAGACCTGGATGGCCTGTGCATGCAGCGCCAAAGAACTGCCAAGACACAGCAAGGTAATTATCAGCTTCATTGCGGTGGAATTGCTGCTAAAATAAGATTTTGGCTATTCCGGCTCTGTTAAAAATTTCCAGCCGACTTCCTCACCACGAAGTACGCTACGATTACCAGCACCAGTATCACTACGACGGCGATAAGCGTATAGTAATTGGTTGGCGGTGGCCGGCGGCGGGGCTTTTTTGTGTGCAGCGTTTTCCGCAACTGGTGATTCAGGCGCGCCACCGACTGTTTCGTTTCATCCGGTGCTACCGTGTGCAGGCCCTCCAGGGCATCGCTTTCCATACCCTCATCGGCAAGCCACTCCTCCACTTCATGCTGTTCGGCAGCAGACAGTTTGCCATCCAGGTAGCGCAGCAGCTTATCTTCCGTCAGCGGCTGTTTACTCTTGCCGGTTCCCATTGGTGGTATGTTACGTGGTTCGCTCATGGGCGCATACCTGTTTTCTTCATCAAAATAGTCTTTAGATTCCTTTTGCCATTCTGGATATAGCTCTTCACCTGCATAAAGGTATAGCCGGTACGGGCTATTATCTGTTCATAGCTAAGCTTTTCCAGGTAAAAAAGCACTATTGCCTGCCGCTGTTCCTCACCCAGCTGCGCTATCGCGTCATCCATTTGCTGCAGAGATTGTTCCTGCCAGTCTGTTTCACCAGTGTCATCTTCGCCCGCGGGCAGGTGGTTGAGGGCATGGTCGTCGGTGATGGCCGTTTTATCGCGCAGCGCCTGCAGGCAGTGGTTGCGCATCAGTATGTAAAGCCAGCCTTTGAAATTAACTATAGGCTCCGTGGGCAGGTGAGTGATCGCTTTCACAAATACCTGTTGCACCGCATCTTCGGCAAGAGTGCGGTTCCTGAGGTATTTGAGCCCCACGCCAAGCAGGAGGGCTGTGTATCGCTGCAGCAGGTGGCCCAGCCACCTGTTGTCGCCCGTGGCTTTGTACTGTTGCAGCAGCGCGTCGTCAGTAAGATCGGTATGTGCGTTTTGGCCCGGCAAAATGATTGGCAGTACTCCCTGCAATATAAGAGCCGTCACGCAGAAAAATCCATAAAAGAATTGGGAAAAGGCAGCACCTAGCAGGCGAGCCAGATGGAACCGGCCACACCGGGGGCGCAATTTGCGGCCGTGGGCCGGGGTGGCTCCGGATCATGCTCCAGCGGCAAAAGTATAGCCTCGTTACCGGATACCATTTTCTGGGCCAGCCCGCCTATCCAGAAGGGAGCGGTGTTGGCGTTAGCCTTGGGAGAGGCTTCACCATGTGAAAACTCGTAGTGTGGATTATAGGCGTTCACAGCATGCACGCATGCATGTATGATGGAATTGCATATGCTGGCAGCCGACCTATTGATGGTCCATATATTAAGGTGTGCCCGTGAAGGATTCAGCAGGTCGTCATACAAGTCTATGTTCCGGTGGGCGTCTTTGGCATAGTAGAGCTCTACGGATATTTTCACCTGCGTTTCGCACAGCAGGCCGGCAATGATCTCTGGCGAAACATCGGCGCCGTCAAAACCAGGATGTGAAGCGATTTCGTAGTAGAACTCTTCATTTTGCAGCAGCTCATTGGCCATGTTTATGGCCTCCGTCACCCGTATGAACCGGTGAGGACCTGCCTGCTCCACAAAAAGCGAATTAAGCGAGCGGGTGTATGTTCTGGAAAATGTACGGATCATGAGTGGCTGCCGGTAACAGGGGTGAGGAGTATTTGTTTTCGTGGTGAAAGGGTTTAAAGGGTCATGGTTAGAATACGATTCTGTTTGAGTTTAAAGGGCTAAATGGAAACTGGTGCGGGTAAAAGGGCTGGATTGCCTGGGAAACATTTCATAAGGTGTGTTTGATGGTAAAGGGTGTTTTCGTGGCGATAGGGCGTATGAGGTAATTGGAAACTGATGCAAAGATGAGGCATGAAATCTTGCTGCGCAACGGGAAATAATGCAATCGCAGGGGGTATTTTCCCCGGTCCGTAAGGGGGTGTTTTCCCCGTATATTAGTTTTTGCAGTTATGTAATACGAAAATGAACATAAGATTTATCCCCACTTGTTCGTTGACAATCAAGGCTTTTGTTGTGTGCATTTTAGTGTTAACAATCAGCAGAATACCCGTGTATAGCCGCCTTAACAAGTTAATCTTTTGTATCTTGGCCGCTGAATTTAAACATTCTCTCATCTTTAAACACAGTCTATGAGCAACCCAATGGCCGTAACGTTGGACCAGTACGAACTGGGCCGCAGCAATTTTCAGGCATGCTACTTTCTTTCGTCCTGCAATACCGAGTTTGGCGGACAAGAGATCGGGATACCCTGGAGCAGTTTGTCTGATGCCGTGAACGATTTTATTACTGACAATAGTGTGGCAGCATCGTCAGTTGCACTACGGCTTGTTTACTGCTTCGATGGTTCATCCCAGGCGCTTTACCTGCGTATGCAGATACTCACTATGACGCTGCAAACGGGCAGCAGCACCATATATGACCTCAACCAGTCGCCATCAGTATGGTACCAGATTTCGTCCGACGGTCTTGCCACCACTACAGATACCAGCCTGTCAAACAGCGCTTACCTCAATAAATTTTTTTACTGCCCGGCAGTGACATGCAGTTCTGAAACCGTGCAGCAATTAAGTGCCGATGCCAGCATTTACGCCCAGTACGCGGTTTTCCCATGGGAAGCCGAAGTTCAAAAGCTTTACGTAGACAACGGAAGTGGGACGGATATGACAATTGTTTTTGCGGCATGTTCCTTTGCAGGTCTGGCTACTGACGCCGTTCTATACCCGCACACACTGGTACTGTACCTGAAAAACAGCAGCGGCGACAAGATGTTGGATAATATACAGTCAAAGTCATCCAATAGCTTTAGCATGAAGGGCGCGGATATGGCTTCTATCTGTCCATTGTGTTGCAATCTTTATATATCCCCTATGTGATTGGCTTATTACTAGTTCCAAAATCTCTAAATATGGTGCAATGATCTTATTGCTTTATGCCTTGATAGGGAAAGTTCTGGCTATAGGCGTCGGTATTTATACATTTGGACGCCTTTCAATACCATTTAAATTAACATTGATTTTAACGTTTGTGGCGTTTGTGGCGGAATGTGTAGGATATTATGTATCCCATTACCTGCATTCGCAAAATGTTTGGCTTTTCAATCTTTACATGTTGATTGAAGTGTGGCTTGCCGGGGCGACAGCAATTCTGTTGCTAAACAATAAGAAGATAAAAGTTCTTTTTGCTGGGCTGATGTTGGTTCATTTCGCATTCTGGATCGTTTCCATACAAAGGAATGGGCTTTTTACTTTTGCGAGCAACGCAATGATCTTCGGATGCTTCGAACTGGTACTCTTTTATATAATTGTGCTGTTTAGCAATAGCCTTTTTAGTGCCGGCGGCTTGTTCAATCAGCCCATTTTTTGGATCTGCCTTGCAACAATTCTGTATTTTGGATGCGATATACCAGTAATGGGTTTATATAACTTCTTAGCCGAAAAAATGCCTCAAGTAGGCGGTAAGCTGGCAAATATTAATACCTACCTTGACATCATAAGGTATCCTCTTTATGGTGTGAGTTTCCTGCTGCTGGGAAGAGCAAAACAAAAACTACCGGCCGTTGCCTGATTATGGATGCAGTTGTTACAACTATCATAGTTTCTACCCTCGGATTCCTGCTGCTCATCGCCGGGGTCATCATCACCGTCTTTATCTCCAACAGGCGAAACGCCATGCAGGAAATGAAAATGGCACAGATGCAACTCGACTATGAAAAGGAAATGCGCAAAGTGGAGGTGGAAGTGCAGGAACAGGTGCTCGCCAACATCGGTCGCGAGCTCCACGACAACATTGGCCAGCTGCTCACCTATATGAACATGCAGCTGGAGCAGTATAAGTTTGTGAGCGACAGCCCCCGCCAGCTGCTCGACTCCATGGGCGGCACGCTCACAGATACTATTCAGGAGGTACGCCGCCTCGGCAAGAGCCTCAACAGCGATCTTTTCGAGAGCCAGGGTCTCATACCCGCCATCCAGCAGGAAGTCAGCCGCCTCAGGCAGCTCAACAAGTACGAAATAACCTGGGAATACGACAAGGAGCCCGCACTGGATAAAAACCAGAAGGTGATCACCTACCGCATACTGCAGGAGATGCTCAACAATATTATGAAGCACGCCGGCGGCTCCAGCATACGCATACGGATGAACGGTGGCGGCCACTTCAGGCTCGTAATCGAAGACAATGGCAAGGGCTTTGATTATGATGCTATCATGAAGATGGGCAAAGGCTCGGGGCTCAAGAATATCGTGAAGCGCGCCGAAATGGCCAGGCTGTCGGCTGATTTCAAAAGCGTTATTGGCAAAGGCACTACATTTACGTTGGAAACTACCTCATAGCAATGTCTGATCATGTATCTATTGTGCTCGTCGACGATCACTCGGTCGTACGCAGCGGCATCAAATCACTTATAGAAGTGATTGGCAATTACAAAGTGACTGCACAGTTTGATAACGGGCTGGAGTTTGTGAAGGCGCTGCCGGACATCGAGGAGCCCGACCTGGCTATTATAGACCTGAACATGCCCGAGATGAACGGTCTCGAGACCATGAAATGGCTGCGCGCGAACAAACCCGGGCTGAAGACCCTTATACTGACCCTGGAGTCTGACGAAAAAACAATCATCGAGCTCTTCCGCCTGGGTATCCGTGGCTACCTCCCCAAGAGCTGCAGCGCAGAGCTGCTGAAGAAAGCCATACAGGACGTGGTGATTTCCGGCTACTACCATAGCGAATTACTGCAGCAGGCGCTCTCCATGGAGCTGCAGCGCGAAAAAAGCCAGCAGATCAGGAACCAGCTTACCGACCGCGAGCTGACCTTCCTGCAGCTGGTGTGCGACAAGGAAGAATATACCTACGACCGCATAGCAAAATTGATGGATGTGAGCACCCGCACTGTGGACGGTTACCGCGAAGCGCTTTTCAGCAAGTTCAATATCAAATCAAAAATAGGACTGGTGCTCTTTGCCATCAAGCACGACCTTGTCAAGATCTGACGCGCCCAAACCGGAAACTCAACCCCGCCTGGGCATACACGTACCTGAATCGGAGGTCGTAATTATCATCCCGGACCATGCCACGTGAACGGTCGCTGCTGTAGCCGACCTGAAGCTTTGCTGCAAGAAATTTGCCTGCAGGCACAGAAACGCCAAGATGGGTGCCATAAGTCAGTGCCGGCTTGTACCGCCACGATAACACGTAGGGAGTTGGCGGAGTAGTGCCCGCCCAGAAATCGGGATAATATTCCTCACGCATTCTGTCTATATATGCCACACCGCCATCGGCGCCAACAAAGAACCATTTGTGCCGGAATTCCCCGCTGAATCCCACACTGTTTGTATGTGGTATCCAGGTGGTCAATTCATAATAGCCACTCACGGCAAAATGCTTCGAAAAACTGTAGCCCGCCGACACCCGGTTGGCGAAGTAGCACTTTTCGGTTTTATAAAGGGAGGCCGGAGCCAGCGACCGCGCATAGCCGCTCATTTCGGTAACTTCCCATTTCTGGGCTTGGGTAAAATAAGGAACGAGCAGCGCTAACAGCAGTATTTTCTTCATGATATGGTCATTTGAGTAAATATAGACAGTGCAATTTAAATATAGGTTGGTTAACAGAATCAATATCCTTTTTGGCGCAATTGACTAAATTTGCACCCTTGTTTACAAAGCCAAAGAATATTTCATGAATAATGCATATTTCGATTTCGCGGAGCCTAAGAATGAACCTGTTCTGAGCTATGCGCCCAACAGCGCCGAGCGCAAGGCGCTGCAGGTAGCCCTGGCCGAACTGAAGGGTCAGGTCCGCGATATACCCATGTATATAGACGGTAAAGAGGTAAGGGGAGAAGTGAAAAAGGAAATCCACCCGCCGCACGAAAAGGCGCACCTCCTCGGTTACTACTACCCGTCTAATGAAGAGAATGTGCATGACGCCATCGATGCTGCCCTCTCTGCCCGCGAATCATGGGCGCAGATGAGCTGGGAGCAGCGCGCTGCCATATTTATGAAGGCGGCAGAGCTGCTGGCCACCAAGTATCGCTTCCGCATGAACGCGGCCACCATGCTGGGCCAGAGCAAGAACGCCTACCAGGCAGAGATAGACAGCGCTTGTGAGCTGATCGACTTCCTCCGGTTCAACGTGCATTTCCTCAGCCAGATATACAGGCAGCAGCCCCTTTCGCCACAGGGCATGAATAACCGCATGGAATACCGACCGCTCGAAGGTTTCGTGCTGGCTGTAACGCCTTTCAACTTCACAGCTATCGGCGGCAACCTCCCTACCGCCCCCGCCATGTGCGGCAACGTGGTGGTATGGAAGCCGGCCAATACGCAGATATACTCCGCCAGCGTTTTCATGGAGATACTCCTGGAGGCTGGCCTGCCGGCCGGGGTTATCAACCTCATTTATCCGTCGGGCCCCGTGCTGGGCGAGATATGCTATGCGCATCCCTACTTTGCAGGCGTGCACTTCACAGGCTCTACAGGCGTGTTCCAGAGCATGTGGAAAAGCATAGGCAACAACATCAGCCGTTATAAGTCTTATCCCCGCATCGTAGGCGAGACCGGCGGTAAGGACTTCGTTTTTGTGCATCCTTCAGCGCATGTCGATGCCGTGGTTACCGGCCTTGCCCGTGGCGCTTTCGAATACCAGGGCCAGAAATGCTCCGCCGCGTCGAGGGCTTACCTGCCGGCCAATCTTGCCGATGAGATCAAGACAAAGCTCGTGAAGGAGATAGGTACCATGAAAATGGGCGTGGTGGATGATTTCAGCAACTTTATCAACGCCGTTATCGACGAGAATTCATTCAACAGTATCAGTCGTTATATAGATGCAGTGGCAAACAGCAATGGCGCTGCTACCATCCTGTGCGGTGGTAAGTGCGACAGCAGCAAGGGATACTTTGTGGAGCCAACCATCATCGAAACGAGCGACCCATCGTATGTAACCATGTGCGAGGAAATCTTTGGCCCCGTACTGACCATTTATACCTACGAAGCCGACAACTGGATACAGGAACTGGAAGTGCTCGACAACACATCGCCTTACGCCCTCACAGGCGCCATCTTCGCGCAGGACAGGCATGCCATAGAGTATATGACCAAGGCCCTCGTGAACAGCGCCGGCAACTTCTATATAAATGATAAGCCCACCGGAGCGGTGGTCGGCCAGCAGCCGTTTGGCGGCGCCCGCGCATCGGGCACTAACGATAAGGCAGGCTCTATCCTGAACCTCTACCGGTGGCTGAGCGCAAGGACAATTAAGGAAACGTTTGTGCCTCCCACGGATTACAGATATCCGTTCCTGCAGTCATAGTCTGTATGGGTGCTTGATTTGCGAAGCAGGAGGGCAGCCTTCTGCTTCGGCATTTATGGCCGGCCTTTACTTATTATACTGTGTCATCGCCTGCCCTATGCCCTGCGTGGCAAAGCACTCCAGGGCGTCCACGCTTCTCAGCAGCATTTCCTTTACTGTGGGCACCTCCGACGGCTTCCATTTGCCCAATACGAACTGTACCTGCATACCCTTGGGGAAATCACTGCCGATGCCGAAGCGCAGGCGCGGGTATTTGTCGTTGGTAAGCGTCTGTTCTATATGCTTCAGGCCGTTGTGCCCGGCGGCGCTGCCGGAGGCCCGTATCCTGATGGTGCCCAGGGGCAGCGCTATCTCGTCTACGATCACCATCATATTCTCAGGCGCTATCTTCTCCTTGTCCATCCAGTATTTCACCGCCTTGCCGCTAAGGTTCATATAAGTGGTCGGCTTGATGACCACAAAGGTGCGGCCCTTCCATTTCACCTCCGACACAAAGGCATGCCGGTCCAGTGTATAGGTGCCACCGTGTTTGAGCACAAAGGTGTCGGCTACTTCAAAGCCTATGTTATGCCGCGTGGAGTCATACTCAGCACCTACATTTCCCAGTCCGACAAGCAGGAATTTCATGGCCGCGAAGATAAGGGATAGCGCGATAAGTGTTTATCGCTACCGCCGCCTAGAAGTTGGTGGACTGTAACAGCATCGTGTAGGTCTCGGTACTGAAGCCGCTGCCACCTGGCCCGGTGCACGTAGTATAAGAATATACTTCCTTGATCAATCCCTTTTGCGCATAGAACTGTCTTATATCGAAATGGTCGGCACCATAGGCGCCGTAGTAGGATAAGCAAATACAGTCAAATTTTCCGGCCGGGGTAGTGACGGTAACATAACTTTCCCAATTGCGGTGCCACAAAAAATATTCCACGCCTGGCCAATATTGGCCGGCAGTTGCAACACCATATTCCGTCTCTTTTGCGTCAGGTCGTTGCCGGTAAACGAGAGGTTTTCAAATTGATACATGCCACTATCCAGGTTCGCATAGTAGCAGTCATTCAGTGCTAATGTGAATTGTGGTCGGTCTCCTGCTAATTTAGTGAGCCTTATGCTGTCCACAAGTGTATCGGAAACGGCGGTCATTACAGCGGTCGTGGTTATTGAACTATTGGCTCTCACAACCTCATAAACCCACTGATTACCCACGTGCAAGGGAAAGCTGTCAATTTGTATGGCGGGACCGGGAACATCAGGAGGAAGCTCCGTTGCTGTTTTTGCGGGATTTTTCTTACAGGCGCCGATTGCAAAAACAGCCAGGCTAAGGCTGATGAGGATGCTTCGCTTCATAGGGGGCATTTAATTTACTTACTCCAGCGCATGCAGCGCGATCCTGTTTCCTTCCGTATCTAATATAAGAGCCCAGTATCCGAGATCAAATGTCGCAGCCACTATTGTCTTGTTCTGGATGATTTTCCCCCCGGCAGGCACCACTTTGTCTATCACTTTCTGTATACGCGGTTCGCAGTTCAGGTATATAAGCGGGCCATTCACCGACGGAGTATAATACTCCGGGTCGTAAACTATGGAGCCGCCGCGGCCGTCTTCTTCCCGGTCCCATTCAAAATACCCGATGCGTGTACTGCCCCATGTCTGCTCCTTCATCGTAAAGTCAAAAAGTGTTTCATAGAATTTCTTGGCCCTGTCGAAATCATTAACAGGTATCTCGAACCAGTTGATAGCACTTTTTTTCGCCATAGAATTATTGTTTGGGGTAGCAAAGTACAAACAAAAACGATGCCAGATTATTCATAAGAGATTATTGCCATGCCGTCAACGCTTTCCTTTTTGGTGATGCTGGCGTAATAACTTACTTTGTGCCCCTAAATTTTTATTAATCATGATTTTGGAAGCAGAAAACGTGTCTTTAAAAAATACAGTTGACATGATGCAAACAGATTTGAAAACAATAACGATAATAGGCTCCGGTACCATGGGCAACGGTATCAGCCATGTTTTTGCACAGTGCGGATACACCGTGCACATGATGGATATCAACCAGGCCGCACTGAACAAAGCTGTTGCTACTATTGGCAAAAATATGGACAGGCAGGTGTCTAAGGGCACGCTCACCGAAGAGCAGAAACAGGCGGCGCTTGCCCGCATCTCCACTTATACCGATATGGCTGAGGCGGTGTCTGATGCCGACCTGGTTGTAGAGGCTGCTACCGAGAACATAGAGCTTAAGCTCAACATTTTCCGCCAGCTCGATGAACATTGCCCCGCTCATTGTATACTCGCTTCCAATACTTCTTCCATTTCGCTCACCCGCATCGCGTCCGTTACAAAGCGCCCGGGTAAGGTTATAGGCATGCACTTCATGAACCCCGTGCCGGTGATGAGGCTCGTGGAGATCATCAATGGATATGGTACTGACAGGGAAGTTACGCAAACCATCGTAAAGCTCTCTGAAGACCTCGGCAAAGTGCCCTGCGTAGTTAATGACTACCCCGGCTTCATATCTAATCGTATACTCATGCCGCTGATCAATGAGGCCGTACTGGCCCTGCAGGAAGGCGTGGCTGGCATTGTGGAGATAGATACGATCATGAAGCTCGGTATGGCGCATCCTATGGGCCCGCTGCAGCTCGCCGACTTCATCGGTCTCGATACCTGTTATTCCATCATGCACGTATTGCATATGGGCTTCGGCAATCAGAAGTACGCACCTGCCACCCTCCTCGCCAACATGGTGCAGGCAGGCTACCTCGGCGTTAAGTCGGGCGAAGGTTTCTACAAGTACACCCCCGGCAGCAAGGAGCTGGTCGTTAGCGACCGGTTTGCTTCAAAGCAGTGGAAATAATGCTACTCATTTTTCAGGAATAAAGGCGGACTTAGCGGTTCGCCTTTATTATTTAAATTGCGCCATGCAGCAGCTGGTCATAGCATCCAACAATCCGGGCAAGATACGTGAGATACGGTCGTTGGTGTCGGGTATCGAATTGCTGTCGCTGCAGGATATTGGCTTTGAATCGGAGATAGCCGAGCCTTTCCATACTTTCGAGGAGAATGCGCTGGCAAAGGCATCGGCCATACACACGTTTTGCGACAAGAATGTATTTGCCGATGACAGCGGCCTTTGTGTTGCTGCGCTCAACGGAGCTCCGGGGGTGGATAGCGCGCACTATTCCGGCTCACGCAACGACGAGCAGAATTTGCGGCGGGTACTGGACGGGCTCAGGAATGCCGGAGACCGCAGCGCATGGTATAAAGCGGTTATCTGCCTTATCTGGAACGGGGAGGTCTACTACTTCGAAGGCATTTGCGAGGGGCATATTACGGAAGAAAAGAGAGGCGACGGCGGCTTTGGCTACGACCCTATATTCATTCCTTCCGGCTACGACCAGACGTTTGGAGAGCTACCCCTGGATGTAAAAAATGTAATCAGCCATCGCGGCAAGGCAGTACGTAAGATGGTGGACTGGCTGGCAACTCAGGTTTAGGCGGCAATTGTTTTTTTGAATAGTTAAGAATGAAATTCTCGATAGGTGATCAGATATTGCTGAAGCGGACCGGTGAAGAGGGCCACGTCACCGCTTTCATCAACCAGCAGATGCTGGAGGTGGAAGTAGGTGGCGTTACGTTTCCCGTGCACCTCGACGATATCGACCACCCCTACCTGAAATGGTTTACAGATAAGACAAGGAAGAAGAAGCCATCGCTGCCGGAGCAGTTGCCGGTAGAGCGTATTGTAGAGCGGAAGCAGCGGCTGGCAAAAGGGATCTATCTTTCCTTCATGCCGGTATACAAGACCGAGGATATGGAAGAGGTGGTGGATGTGCTGCGCGTGTACCTGCTCAATGAGCTGCCCGTACCCATCCGTTTCGCCTATGATGTGCGGATAGATAATAAGAGCGAATTCAGTCATGAGGGCAGCCTGCACGAGTTCGGTAATGTGTACCTCCATAAGATCGACTATGCATTGATGAACGACCAGCCGAGGTTCAACTGGAAGGTGACCGATGCGGCGAACGACAAGATGGAGATAGCCGAAGGAGTGCTGCGCATACGGCCTGCAAAGCTTTTCGACCATATCAATGAGCTCATGGCAAAGAATGAGCCGTCGTTCAGCTACCTGCTTATCGATGATTTTGTGCCGAAAAAGAAGAAGGAGCCATTGCCCAGGTTTGAGCAGTTTGTGCCGCCGGTGGCAACGCTGCCCCTCATCACAACCAGCACCATAGAACCTTTCAAGTACGAGGTAGACCTCCACATCGAGAACCTGACCAGCGACCGCAAGGGCCTGAGCAATGCAGAGATAGTGCAGCTCCAGCTGGATACGTTCCGGCACTACCTGCAGCTGGCCATAGTGCATCACCAGGAGCGCATGATCGTCATTCACGGTCTGGGCAAGGGCAAGCTGCGTGAAGAGGTGCATGCCATATTGAAGCAGACGCCCGAAGTAAGCCGGTACAAAAACGAATGGAGCGGCAGGTACGGTTTCGGCGCCACTGAAATATACTTCAGGTATTATTAATGCCCACTCATAATAACGAACCTGCCTGTACTGACGCCTGAGTCGGGCGACCATGCCTTGTACAGGTACATACCCGGTGAAGCAGCAAACTCAATTTTGTTGCCGCTAAAAGAATAGCGGCCCGCAACCTTGCCATCTGCCCTATAAATTTCGACCCAATCATAGCGTGCCTCTACAGATACAAGCGTTACCCTTCCGGCTGATGTAAGGGCCAGGATCTTCCCCGTGGAAGCAGCCACAGGGGTACCGGTCGTGAGGATGTTCACGGTGTCGGTCAGCACTTCAGTAAAACAGGAATTGGATACCCTGTGCGTAACAACAAAAGTACCTGTGGCAGGATAGGTGTGATTGGGCGCCACAGCTGTATCTGTGCCGCCGTCTCCAAAGGTCCAGCTATTTGCCGCGCTGATCGGATCGCCTGGTGTAAAGTGTACCGTTGAGCCGGTAATGTTCTTTGAGAAGCCGGCATACGGGTAGTGCCCGTGTAGCTGCCATGCAGCAAGGCTGTCCATGGTTACTTTATCGGCAAAGTGCTGCAACGTTGCCGCCTGGGTCGACGATACGCCCCCGAGATAAGCACATCCGATCGACCGGCGGTGAAAAATTGAGCTATAAAGTACGCAGGTTTGAAGGTAGGAACCCTGGATATTCGGATGGCTGCTGTCCGATTGGTAAAGCCACAACGAAGGCACGCTATCTTTTACGATCTTAAAGGCCGCACCCACAGGCCCGATAATGGCACTGTTATCCACGGCCATCTGCAGGTAGCTCTGCCGTAGGCGTTCCTGCATCCCCAGGTAGGTGCATATCACCGGGTATGCCCCGCAATTGAGCGGATCTCCGTTGGCGTGGCCCCATGTGAGCATAAATAACGTTTGCGTGCAGCTGTTGTTTGCATGCACCATGCTGTCCAGCCGGTATGCATACGGATAGACTTCCGTATCCACCTCAGCCGGCGGGAACGAAGGAAGCTCACTTTGTTCCTGTAGTACCACAAGATCCCATGGTTGTGAAAAGATCTTTGTAATGGTAGGTCCGTACATACTGTGTTACGAAAAGGTATAACCCCCGGGGTCCGATTCGTCGAAGATCAATGTGTCGCCCATCGCATTGGCAAATGCCTGCAGCATGGTGGGCATGCTGTTCATATAGGTATAACTGTTGCCGATAAAAAGCACTTTGCGTGTAGAGGCGGCCACCCGAAGCGCACCCAGCAGAGCCAGAACTAATAAATACTTCCTGTACATAATCAGTTCAAAATTACATGGAGTAAAATTGTTTTCCGGCAATGGCGTTTGAATACTAAGAATATATATCTTTGCGGCCACTGTTAAATAAGTATGAGAAAGATTTTTTGTGGAGTATTGCTTGCATGCGCTTCTTTTAGTGTTTCCATTGCCAAAACTGTTGATGAACCTACCGCCAGAACTGCGGGCTACAATTTCTGCAAAAGCCAGGGTGTTATTACCAGCGGGCTGACGCTTGCTTACAAGGCCACCTCGACTATAAACGGCGCTTCCGTTGTAGATTTTTATCTCTTCAACACGGGGAGCAAGGGCTTCGTGATGGTAGCAGGAGATGATCGGGTAACGCCGGTTCTTGGGTTTTCTGATGAATCATCGTTCACCCAGGGCTACCTGCCTTCCAGCATTGCAGATTGGTTCGATAATTATAGCCGCCAGATCAACTATGTGATCGCTAACAATACCACGGCTGCTCCGGCGGTGGAGAACCAGTGGCACGGGCTGATCAGCGGCCAGGGCACCAGGCTCAAAACTACGGCTACTGTGGTAATGCCGCTGCTGAAGACATTCTGGAACCAGAGTCCCAATTACAACTACCTCTGTCCGTTCGATGCAGGTGCCGGTACTAATGTGGTCACAGGCTGCGTAGCCACGGCTATGGCACAGGTGATGAAATACTGGAACTGGCCCCGCCGTGGCGTTGGCGCGCACTCCTATACCGATGGCGGCTATGGCACACTTACTGCCAACTTTGGTACCACCGTTTACCAGTGGGATTCTATGCCGTCTATCATATCTGACAACAATCCGGCTATCGGTATTCTTATGTACCAGGCAGGTGTTAGTGTAGATATGTCGTATGGCGTATCTGAGAGTGGCGCTGGTGTTATGAACTATGGCAACCCCATCGTCAATTGCACGCAGAATGCGCTGCCCGCCTATTTCAGCTATAAGTCAAGCTTGCAGGGCGTGTTCAGGTCTTCTTACAGCGATACCGACTGGGTACACATGCTGAAGGCTGAGCTCGATGCCAGCCGTCCGGTTATTTATGCCGGTTACGGCAGCGACGGCGGTCACTGCTTCATCGCTGATGGCTACATCACTAATAATCGTTTCCACTTCAACTGGGGCTGGGGCGGCTATCTCAATGGTTACTACATTGTTGAGAACCTTGCTCCCGGTACCACCGCCTTCAATGATGGTCAGAGCATGCTGGTCGGTATTGAGCCTGATGGCACTGTGGTAGCCGGCGTTAAAGAGCTTGCTTCCATAGGTAGTTTCAACGTTTATCCTAATCCTGCATCGTCTGTCCTCACGGTAGATGTGCGCACTGCTGGCGCCGCCACAATAACCATTATGGATATGGCTGGCCGCGAAGTGGCAAAGCGCAGCTTATCCGCCGGTACACATTCAGCCGTTATCGATATCAGAGGCCTCGCCAATGGTGCTTACTTCGCTGTGCTGAACACCGCCGGCGGCACTAAGAGCTGCCTGTTTACCGTAGCAAAATAAAGAGCAGTTCACTTCATAGAAAAAGCCACACGCGCAAGCGTGTGGCTTTTTTATTTACAGTAGCTTTTACACGCGTTCCAGTATCACTGCATAACCCTGTCCCAGGCCTATGCACATAGTGGCAAGCGCATATTTCTTGCCGGTCTTCTGCAGCTCCAGGGCAGCCGAATAAACGATACGCGCACCCGACATGCCCAGCGGATGCCCGAGCGCAATGGCGCCGCCATTCGGGTTTATACGGGGGTCGTCGTCGGCCAGGCCCAGCTGCCGCGTGCAGGCAAGGCTTTGCGCGGCAAAGGCTTCATTCAGTTCTATCACGTCAATATCGCCCAGTTTCAGGCCGGCTTTGGCCAGCGCTTTGTTGGTTGCGCCTACCGGCCCAATACCCATGATGCGCGGCTCCACGCCCACCACTGCCGAGCTCACTATGCGCGCCTTTGGTGTTACATTGTAGTTCTTCAGCGCCGCTTCCGATAGCAGGTACAGCGCTGCCGCGCCATCGTTGAGCCCTGATGCATTGCCCGCCGTCACAGTGCCGTTCTTCTGGAACGATGGCTTCAGCTGACCCAGCTTCTCCACCGTCGTGGATGGTTTCAGGAATTCATCCTTGGCAACGATGGTCGGCTCTCCTTTTTTCTGTGCTATTTCTACCGGTGTTATCTCCTCGGCAAGCCTGCCCGATAGCTGCGCCTGCGCCGCCTTCATCTGCGAGTGGTAGGCAAACTTATCCTGGTCTTCCCGCGATATCTGGTACATTTCCGCGAGGTTCTCGGCCGTAACGCCCATGGCGTCGGTGCCATAAAGCTCGTGCATCTTCGGGTTGATGAATCGCCAGCCGAAGCTCGAATCGAACATCTGCGCATCCTGCCCAAAAGGTTGAGAGGTCTTCGAGATCACCCATGGGCCACGCGTCATATGCTCCACACCCCCTGCCAGCATCACCTCGCCATCTCCGTTGCGTATGGCGCGTGCCGCATTGATCACCGCCGACATGCCCGATGCGCACAGCCGGTTCACTGTCTCGCCTGGCACGCTCCATGGTATACCCGCCAGCAAGGAGGCCATGCGGGCTACGTTCCGGTTGTCTTCGCCGGCCTGGTTGGCACAGCCAAAAATAACATCATCGATAGCGCTGTCGGGTATCGCGGCATTCCGTTCCACCAGCTTACGCATTGCCAAAGCGGCAAGATCATCTGTCCTGATGCCCGATAGTCCTCCTCTGAAATTACCGATAGGTGTGCGGATACCGTCTACAATATATGCTTCCATCGTTATGATTTGATTTGAGATAATGCTGGGTAGCTAATAAAAAAGGAGCCAAAGTTAAGCCGATCCGTGCAGCAAATCAGCCTTCCAGGTGAATGGAGATAACGATCATCCGGGTATACAGCGTCTGTATCGCGTTCGTCAGCTTCAGCCCATGATCCGGGTAAAGCTGGTTGGTCAGCCCCTGGCTCAGTTTTATCTCTGGCGAAAAAATGAAATTGGGATTGAAGAATTCGAATCCCACCCCCACTTCAGCGCCAAAATCCGAAGGGCTCACTTTCAGGAACTCATCCGGGCGGTGGGAGCGCGCATTGGCGGCCAGGTCATAGTCGAACTTGGCTCCTACCAATGCATAAAACCGGAAATTCTTGATGCGGTCGCTCTTCAGCTTCAGCTGCAGGGGCAGGTGCATGTATATGGCCTCTATGTTCTTGTTTACAGCGCTGTCGGGTGGTATGCCATATACGTATGAGATCGTTTTCTCGGCAAATGCCAGGGACGGCACGAACCGCAAATCCAGGAAGTTCGTCAGCTTCAGGTTGCCCACCAGGCCCAGGTTGAAGCCCGGCTGCCACGATGGCTGTATGCGCTTGAAGGTATCTGTAGTGGCAAACGACTGCGTATAATTGATCTGGTATACCGAAAAATTGAGCCCGAAGGTGATGCCGAAATAGTACTTTTTCTCATCATGATCCGGCATATTAAGCAGTGGACGCTGCGCCCTGGCTGTAAAAGAAAAAACGAAGAAGAGAGCGATCAGAAGGCTGCCGTAGCGCATGAATGCTTTTTATGGGCTGAAAACGCAAAACGCGAAGATACAGTATGTATCTTGTAAGTGGAAAGCCTGCATCTGGCGGCCTATTAACCTTTCCAGCACATTGGGATCCTAAGCTTAGAATTCCACGTGGACAAGTTGTCGCG